>ENA-UEOJ01001228-UEOJ01001228.1-human-gut-metagenome-genome-assembly--contig:-NODE-1228-length-18604-cov-3.822907_pt1 | contig 18604 bp, 15 predicted proteins | sample MGYA00242885_ERZ507886 | MGnify/ENA primary metagenome ERZ507886 (study PRJEB26167, sample SAMN06115505) | human gut metagenome | host: Homo sapiens | place: China:Anhui | collected 2015-08-07... | reverse complement strand
CGCTGTGACGCCTAGACCACGGACGCGATTCGCGCGCTGCTCCCGCTCTTTCTCTCCTCCTCCAGCGCTGCGCCCTGCTCCACCGACGCCTTTCCCATCGTGGAGAAGGTGGCCGTCGCGGCAGGCCCGCTCTCCGACGGTCAGCGTCTCTCCTTCTTCTCGCTGCTCCCCAACCTCTGCGCCTTCTCCCTCCTGCAGACGGGCCGCGTCGACGTCAGCGCCCAGGTTGTCACAACCCAGCCTGAGGTGATTACTCAGTATACCAAAAACGTCGTTATCACTTTCCATGCCGACTGGGGCAACCGCGGCATGGTCGGCCTTTCATCGTCGGCCGCCGTCTACGCCCATACCGGTGTGATTACCGACAAGTCCAAATCCAATCAGGACTGGCTCTACTGCACTTCAAACTGGAACACCCCCCAGGCCAAATTCAAGATGACCTACGCCGGCCCCAACCTCTGGACGCTCACCATCCCCGACATCCGCGAGTGGTACGGCGTTCCCGAAGGCGAGACCATCGAGAAGCTGACCTTCGTGTTCCATGCCAAAGCCCGAAGGCAAGACCCTCATGGGCGGCGACATCTACCTCACGCTCTTCCCTGAAAATTTCCCCCAGCCCAAGGAGGAAGCATATCCCGGCGGCACGCCGAAGCTAGGCGTAACGCCCAACGCCGACGGCTCCGCCACATTCTGCTTCGTGGCTCCCGACAAAAAATCGGTCGTGCTCCGCGGCTCGTGGAACGACTACGCCCTCGTCGGCTCGCAGCAGATGAACTATACCGACTTTGGCGGCAACCGCTACTTCTGGTGCACCGTCCCCGGCGTGGCCAACGGCCAGAACCAGACCTACTACTACCTTGTCGACGGTCAGATTGAGGTAGGCGACCCCTATGCACACCTCGTGCTCGACTATGAGAACGACAAGACCATACCCGCCTCCGTATTCCCCGACATGCCCGCCTATCCGGCGCGCCTGGTGGCCACACCTACCATTCCCCTGGCCGTTTTCAACAGCACTGAGAGCGACTATGCATGGGAAGTCGCTGATTTCCACGGTCCCGACCGCTCCGACCTCGTAATCTACGAGCTGCTCGTCCGCGACTTCACGGGCACGGAAAACGCTGCCCGCGGCGACGGCACCATCGAAAAGGCCATCGAAAAGCTCGACTATCTCAAGGCCCTCGGAGTCAACGCCGTGGAGCTCCTCCCCATCATGGAGTTCAGCGGCAACCAGAGCTGGGGCTACAACCCCAATTTCTATCTCGCACCCGACAAAGCCTACGGAACCCCCGACGCCTACCGCCGCTTCATCGACGAATGCCATAAACGCGGCATGGCCGTGATTCTCGACATCGTGTTCAACCACGTCGACGGCCGTCACCCGTGGTACAACATGTACCCAGGCATCTCCACCAAATTCTTCAACGCCGCCGGCTCGGCCCCTCACGCATATTCAGTGTTCAACGACTGGAAGCAGGAATACGAACTCGTGGAGCAGCATTTCGAGGACGCCCTCAAATACTGGATTACCGAGTTCAAGGCCGACGGCTTCCGCTTCGACCTCGTCAAGGGCCTGGGCTACAACGATTCATACAACAACCCGACCTACAACGCCGCCACCAACCAGTGGGGCAACCCCTCCAACCTCGAAGCCCTCACCGGCGCGTTCAACGCCTCGCGCGTGGCCCGCATGAAGGCACTCCACGACGCCGTGCGCACCGTAAAGCCCGACGCCTACATGATCAACGAAAACCTCGCCGGAGTGGAGGAGGAAAACGACATGGCCCGCGACCAGGAGCTCAACTGGGCCAACGTAAACTACGCCTCCTGCCAGTTTGCCATGGGCTTCGAATCCGGCGCCGGCCTCAGCCGCTTCTACGCTCCCAGCGACGGCGGCCGCCTCTGGGGCTCCACCGTAAGCTACGCCGAGAGCCACGACGAAGAGCGTATGGCATATAAGGTGAAGACCTACGGCGCCACGGGCGTAAAAGGCAACGCTCCCATGATGATGCGTCGCCTCGGCTCCGTGGCCGCCCAGATGCTGCTTACCCCCGGTTCCCACATGATTTGGCAGTTCCAGGAACTTGGTGCCGACCAGACGACCAAAAACTCCACGGGCGGCAACGACACCGGCAATAAGCGCGTGGTCTGGAGCCTCCTCAACAATGCTAACAACAAGAGCCTCCACGAGAGCTACCGCCAGCTTATCCACCTGCGCACGCTCAATCCCACGCTCTTCGCCGAGTCGGCCGAAGCCACCGTTTCGCTCGACGCATGGAGCGGCGGACGCACACTGACCCTCACCGACGGCTCGCGCGAACTCCTTCTCGTGGTCAACCCCAACGTAAGCGGCACCGCCGACATCTACATTCCGGCCACCGTCAACCCCCGCAACATGGTTGTTCTCGACCAGAGCCCGCTGCTCTCGGGTGAGTCGCAACCCACTATATCAGGCGCCTATATCAAGGGCGTGCCTGCCGGCGCCTATCTGGTCTACGCCTCCGAGAATACCCTCGGCGTCGACGGCGTCCTCTCCGACAGCAACCCCGACGGATGCGGCTTCACCATGAAGGTAGTCGGTTCAGACCTCCACGTCTATGCTCCCGACGGAAGCGAGCTTTCGCCCGCTGAATATCAGGTGTATACCGTCAGCGGTGCCCGCGTGGCCTCCACATCGCTCCATCGTGGCGTCTACCTCGTGAGCGCCCTCGGCTCCACCCGCAAGCTCGCCCTCTGATTGATTAAAATATAAAACGCGCAGGTGTCGGATTTCGCAATCCGGCACCTGCTTTTTCTTTGCCCGGTTCTCTTCGGGCAATCTACTAATTGCCTATCTTATTTGTATTTAAAAATATATTTTGCCTTTGAATCTAAATACGGTTGTAATTATTTGGCTGCCATTCGCTTGTAGGGATGCACCCTGGTGCATCCGCATATCTGCGAATTTGGCTGTGGGGGGAACGGATGCACCGGGGCGCATCCCTACATTCATCCCTGCGGTTTCGGCATTATGATATGAATGCCACTTGCCGCAATGATGCGGGAATGGTTGATGCATGGGTCTTTAAGACTCGTGTATATCGTTTCATCTGGGATTGCGTGTGTGATAATGTGCGTAGTATGTCGAAAGACTGGTGTAAGTGCTGGTGTGTCGGTGCTTTTCGCGGGGGAGAGAGGGAATCCGTGCTTTTGTTAAGAACGGCCCGGATGTGTGTGTTCGACTGGTTGGGATACCTAAACAATCTTCTGACTGCAAAGCTACTGAATCGTATCCCCTTTCTGCAAATTAATTAAGCTAATTTCAGAAAAATTTTGTTAAAAAGCCGAAATCACGGCTACATTTTGTAGCTGATGCCGCTACGACACTCAGCGTGGCAGCGATGCGAGAATACGCTTCATAGCGCGCTCCACGCGGCCGTAATGCTCCAGATGGTCAGCCACATAGATGAATGCCACCTGGAGGCGCGGCCCCTCGGAGCCGGCGATGTCGCCATGGTTCAGGCGATAGGCCTCGCGGATACGGCGGCGCATCTTCACGCGGTCTACGGCGTGGCGCAGCTTGCGCTTAGGCACGGAAATCAGAAATTCTACCCGCTCCTGCTGCGCGTACCCCTCGGGCGAATCGGCCCATACGGCGCGCAGAGGGTAGGCGAGCATCGAGCACCCCTCGCGCCGCGTGGCGAAAAGGGTGTCTATGGCCGTCTGGCTGCAGAGTTTGTGGGCTTTGCCGAGTGTATATCTGCGCTGCATCTGGATGGAACAGGATGGGGGTGGAGAGGGAGCGATCCCGGCTGCTCAGGCGTTCTTCTCCTTGAGGAAGAGGTCGAGCGCGGCAGTAATCGACGGGGCTTTGGGCGACGGAGCCGAGAGGTCGAGGCGAAGCCCTGCCTCTTCGATGGCCTTGGCGGTCGAGGCGCCGAAGCAGCCCACCTGGATGTCGCCCTGCTGGAATTCGGGGAAGTTCTTGAGCAGCGAGTCGATGCCGGCCGGCGAGAAGAACAGCAGCATATCGTAGTCGAAAGGCTCGTCGGGGGTGAAATCGTTGCTCACCGTGCGGTACATAACAGCCTTGGTGTAGTTGATTTTGGCCTTGTCGAGCATCTCGGCGTTGGTGTCGTTCTTATGCACGTCGCTCACCGCGTAGAGGAATGTCTCCTTGTTGTGCTTGGTCAGCGAGGGGAGCATGTCGGCGAGCTTGCCGGTCTCGCCGTGGAAAATCTTGCGCTTGCGGTATACGATGTATTTCTGCAGATAGAGCGCTATCGACTCCGTGGTGCAGAAATATTTCATGGTGTCGGGAATGGTAAGCCGCATCTCCTCGCAGAGACGGAAAAAATGGTCGATGGCCGTACGGGCTGTGAATATTACGGCCGAGAAGTCGGTGATGTTGATTTTCTGCTGGCGGAATTCGCGGGCACTCAGGCCTTCTACCTTGATAAAGGGGCGGAATACCATTTCCACGCCGTGGCGTGCTGCTATATCGAAATATGGAGATTTGTCGGAAGATGGTTTGGGCTGGGAAACGAGAATTTTCTTAATCTTCATTGCGCTTTTACACAAATTTCCGATGCCAGAAGGCAAGCGGCGATGACTGGGACTATTTCCAAGGTGCAAAGGTACAAAATAAAGTAAAGCAATGAGGGGATTTTGTCGTAAAAAATTCTAAATCCTTTATATATGTAGCATAAACGTGATAAAACGTAAAGTGCGGCACCTGCCAGCAGCATGTCGCTCCGGAAGGCCGGATAGAAGAGCGCCACCATGGCCGGGGCCGTCAGGGCGATGCCGAGAATGGCCGTCGAGGCGTTCAGCCCGCGGCGCCAGAGCGAGGCCGAGAGCCGGTCGGTGAATGTGAAGCCAACTGTGGCGCAGGCGGCCAGCTGGAAGAGGTAGAAGGCCACCATCAGCGCTATCAGGGCCGTTATGGTGGAGAATACGCTGGCCGCGGTGGTAAGCGGCCCGATGCGTCCCAGCCAGAGGAAAAGCAGAAGACCCTCCATTACGGCGGTGCCGAGCAGTAGAAGGGCTATCACGCGGGTCTCGTTGGCCGTATGCTCGTCGAAGGCGTTGTTGCGCCGGCGAACCGACAGAAGGTCCTGTGGCAGCGACGAGAAGATGCGGCGCACGTGGCGCATGTTGAGCCCTACAAGCACCAGCATGGCCACCAGTATGGCCAGAATCCCCGAGTCGGTGGCTGGCGTGAGCGGTCGTGGCTGCCCCGCGTGGCCGTGGGTCCATGCCGGAGCCTGCGAGCTGTAGAGTTCGCGGTCGGCGGCCGACGCCGGGGCGTCGGCCTCGGTGGCGGTGTTGAAGAGGTTGGCCGAAAGGGTTGAGGCCATCGTGGCTCGGTAGGGATGGTTAGTAGGTTCGGGGGAAGGCGGTTTACTTTTTGTTGCGGAATTCGTCGCGGATGGTGTCTACCACGTTGATTATGAAGTCGCCGGCCTTTTCGAGGGTCGAGATGATGTCCATGTAGTAGATGCCGCTCTGATATTCGTAGTGGCGGCCGTTGATGTTGGCCACGTTGGCCGTGCGGAGCTGGTTGCGCAGATTGTTGATTTCGCGCTCGCGGTTGTAGCAGGCTATTATGTCGTGCTCGTCGACGTTCTCCAGATTGCTGAGCACCTTGAGCATGCCGCCCACCGACTTCTCCACGTAGCCGAACATCAGGTCGATGTTCGAGTATATCTCATCGTTGAAGTGAACGCCGCTCTCCTGCTTGCGCAGCAGAATCTTGCCTACGCCGAGCATCGCGTCGGCTATGCTCTCGATTTCGCTGTCGATGCTGAGCATGGCCGTAAGCCGCCGCTTTGACTCGTTGGAAAGACGCCCTTCGGCGCAGCGGTTCAGGTAATTGGCTATCTCAAGCTCCATGCGGTCGGAAATCTCCTCGTATTTCTCCAGCCGCGAGTAGGTGCGGTTGAAGTCGTCGCTTCCCGCCTTGGTGTGAACCAGGTCCCGGGCCATGGGGAGCATCCTCCCCACGCGCTCGGCAAATACGTGCATCTCCTTCTCGGCCTGCGAGATATTCAGCTCCGAGGCCGAAAGGATGCCCGCCGAGATGAATTTCAGCTGGAACTCGTCGTCGCCCGAGTGCTTGGCCGGCACGAGTATCTCCACGATTTTCACGTAGACGTTGGTCAGCCAGATCATTATGCTCAGGTTTATCGGGTTGAAGACCGTATGGAATATCGACAGGCCGAACGATACGCTCACCTGCATCTGGGCTATTACCGAGCGGTGGTGGAGCACCACGCCGTCGTCGGTCGGAAGGCCGGCGGCCATCACCTGGTTGTACATCCCCGGGTCGGTGGCCTGGAGATTGCTCACGTAGTTGTAGAGCCCTGCGGGGTCCCCCTGGCCGATCTCCTCGGTAATCCAGCTGTTGAGGTCCACGAAGGGGAAGAATACCGCAAGCGTCCAGAGCGTGCCCAAGAGGTTGAACAGCAGATGGCCCATGGCCGTTCGCTTGGCCGCCACGTTGCCGCTCATCGAGGCAAGCAGCGGAGTTACCGTCGTGCCGATGTTCGAGCCGAGCACAAGCGCACACGCCAGGTCGAACGTTATCCACCCCTTGCTGCACATTATCAGCGTGATGGCGAACATCGCCGCCGAGCTCTGGATAATCATCGTAACAACCACGCCTACCAGGCAGAATATCAGCACCGACCCGAAGCCCATCGAGGCGTAGCGCTGCAGGAAGGCGAACATCTCCGGATTGCTCTGCAGATCAGGCACATATTTGCTGATCATGTCCAGGCCCATAAACAGGAAAGCGAAACCTATGGTGAACTCACCTATCGATTTCGTCTTGCTTTTCTTGGAGAACAGAAGCGGCACCGCCAGGCCGATCAGTGGCAGGGCGAAGGCCGAGATGTCGACCTTGAAGCCGAAAAGGGCTATGATCCAGGCCGTGAACGTGGTGCCCACGTTGGCGCCCATGATTACGGCCATCGACTGTGCCAGCGTCATCAGACCGGCGTTCACGAAGCTCACCACCATCACCGTCGATGCCGAGGAGCTCTGTATCAGAGCCGTGATAAAGAACCCCGTCACCGTGCCGGTGAAGCGGTTGCGGGTCATCGCACTGAGGATATTGCGCAGGCGGTCGCCCGCCGCTTTCTGCAATCCCTCGCTCATCACCTTCATTCCGTAGAGGAAGAGGCCTACGGCTCCGAGAAGCCCTAAAAAGTCCAGTATCGAATAATTCATCGTTGCTGTGGGTGGAAAGCCCGGCGGGGATATTGTTAGTGAATGGATTGAGAGAGCGCTTCGGGCCGCTGGCGACCCTGGCGTTTCCGGAACTTTCCGCACGCAAATTTAGCAATAAATTTCTCGAAACAAAATAGCCGTTTCCGCCCCTCCCCGAGATATTTCCCCCAGCCCCGGTATTTTTTCAGCCTCACCCTCCCCGCCTCTCAATTTTTCTCCCCTCCGGCCCCCATTGTTAATTTCCCGCTCCTCCGGCCCCAATTCTGCGTTCGCGCCCTCCCTAAGCTCCCTAAGCCCCCTAAGCTCCCTAAGCTCCTTAAGGTCCTTAAGGTCTTTAAGGTCCCTAAGGTCTCTAAAGTCCTTGAGGCTCTGGGGGTGGGAGGGGTCAGTAGCCTCGTTTTTCTTTCCTGATTCGCGACATACGCTCCGAGAATCCGCCGTTGTTTGTAAAATCATCCGCCAGCCTCGAGAGCTGTCTGAAAAGCAGATAATCAGCCTGATTGATAAGTATGATTGCCATATTGGCGATTGTCTGAGGTGGACGCGTTTCGATTAATCCCATAAAATAATCGGCGTCGTTATGCTCCCTGCCAAGTCGGCGCATCGCCTCGAATTCCGCACTACCCGGTTGCCATTGCTCATACCGGCGAGTCTTTAAATAATCTTCATAATCCTCAAGCAGCTCCTTGAGGCTCGCTTTTGCCACATTCAGCAGCTTGATTTCTGTTTTGGCCGACGTCGATGCCGCTGCACTTCCTTCAATGATATTCTGTTTGCCGCTTCGGGCTGCCTGTACCATCTGGTCGATAGTTCTGTCCCCTTTACTGAGAAATTTATTACAGAAATAAAAGGTTATAAGGTAGATTACCTCGGCCTTCCGATAGCTAAGCAGCTTCTTGTAATTTCCGAGATTGGGAATCAGTTCATTCATGGCGCTGATTATGAACGGTAAGATTTAGTAGTATCCTTTTTGCAAAAGTATCAATAATTGTGATAACCAAAGGCACAAAGAGATACATTTCTTTCAAATTTCTTCACAAATTTCTTCATCTTTCAGGTCCTTAAGGTCTCTAAGGTCCTTAAAGTCGTTAAGGTCTCTAAGGTCTTTAAAGTCTCTAAGGTCGTTAAGGTGTAGAAGGGCGGCCGGGGGATTTCGCAATCCGCCGGCCGCCGGGATGTCTGCCCGGTATCTTTTCACCGGGCCAATCTTATAATTGCCTATTAGGGGTTGATGCTGCCGCTGTCGCAGCGGCGTATATTATCGGTAATTTCCGCTGATTCAGCGGAGCATCTCTTTGGCGGTCGAGCCGTCGGCGCGGCGCACGATAGTCATGCCGCGATAGTCGTCGGCCACGGGGCGCCCGCTCAGGTCGTAGCGCGCCACTACCTCGCTCTCAGCGCCTTCAGCAGCTTCCACGCCCTCGATGGCGGTCAGCGGATTGCGGTCCTTGAAGAAATTCTCCCAAACCGGCGCCGTCCGGTACTTCTCGATGCTCTCAGCAGGCACCCGCAGGTCGGTGTTTTCGTAATGCCAGTCGTCGAAAGCGGCTTGCATGCTGCCGATGGATGTTACAGACTGTGCTACAGGTGGGACGACTGCGTCAACTTTGATTGACTCCAGTTGTAAGCAACTTGCAAAAGTATTGTACTCAATGGTTTTTATTCCACTGCCGATTTCCACCGTTTTGAGATTCGTACAGCGCTGAAATGCGGAACACCCTATAGTGGCTACATTATCAGGAATTTTTATCTCAGTGAGAGTTGAACAACCAAGAAACGCTTGTTCGCCGATTGCTTCCACGCTTTCAGGAATTATTACGCTTTCAAGCGATGAACATCCATAGAAAGCAATCATATTGATTGATTTGATGGTTGAGGGAAGCTTTACGGATTTAAGATTTTTGCAACCATAGAAAGTGTAATTGTTAATCTGAGGTAGTCCTTCCGGAAGGGTTATCGATTCCAAAGACTCGCATTGCCCGAACGCCTGGATACCCAATTCATTAAGGTGAGATGGCAATGAAATGGTTTTCAGGTTTGTACAGTCCCTAAACGCCCATGAGTCAATGGATGTGACGCGCTCCGGGATTGTAAGTGTAGTCAGTCCGGTGCACCCTTGGAATGCGCCATATAGTATTGCAGTGACTGTTTCGGGTATTTTAACAGATGTAAGTTCCGTACATTTCGAGAAAGCATACCTGCCGATACGCACTACAGAATAGGTTATCCTTTCGTGGGTTACAGCAGTTGGAATCGTTATGTCACTTGAAGAAAAAGGGCCCGAACCACTGATTTCCACGGTTTTATTGGTATTAGAGATGATGTTATAGTTGAAGCCGCCCTGCGTGAAGGCTGAGGCGGAGAGGGAGATGAATGCGGTGAGGAGCGCGCAGAGGGTGCGTGCGGCAAGTAGATTTAATTTCATAAGCATGAAGAATTTTGGATGTATTTTAACCCTTTGTGGTGGTGTGTAATGAGTGATTTCGGAAGTGTTAAAATGTAGTTTTACAATCCGTTATCGAATTACGTCGCAAAATTACAAACTTCAACTATTACCCCCCCCCAAATTTATATTAATTAAAACTAAAGAGTGTTAACCGCAGCCTGTTTTTGCCAAATCCGCTACGCCTTTGCAAGCTGAATGGCGGGAGCAGGAGGTGCGAATCCTTTCGCACCTTACGCGCTCGGCGCCCCGGAGGCGCCGCAGAGTGCGGCAATGCAAGCGGTCAGACGGACGTTAGCGCTTCGCGAATGCGTGAGGTGCGAAATGATTCGCACCTCCTATGTTGCATTTTTTTTGACTTTGCAATTGATTGAGGGTCTGTCGGGTGCAAAACAAAACGCGCGTTGCGGATTTTTTGGACAGGCATCCGCCTGAATCGGTTGTAACTTTGCATCGCGCGGGACTCCCCGTGCTCCTTTTAATCTTGCCCCAAACCCAATGCCCCCCTCCGGATGGCAGGCGGCTTTTTAGAGCGGTGCAGATTTTAGGAGCGGCGGGGCGAAGGCGAAGGGAGTTGACTAAGGTCAATGACCGAGCCTGAGTTTACCCGTCGCGACGCCAAAGATGCGCCGCTATATAAAGACGCCAAATTACGAGAACGAAAATGATACTACCTTCACCCCTCTTCAAAATGGGACCGGATCTGCTGCCGGTCGACTACAATGTGCCGCCCGCGCTGAAGCCCGAGCCCGGAGGCCGACGCTGGCCGGTGGCTGTACCGGCTCCGCGGCGCCGTGCTGAGGCCGATGCGGAGCTCGCGCGTCGTGCCAGGGCCACGCTCAACCGTCTGCCGTGGTCGGCCGAAATCGAGGCGGAGGATGCCCGGCGACAGCGTGCCGTCGAGGCGCGCTGCGCGCTGTTCGATCCCTTTATAGGGCGCTTCCCCGAGGGTGCGCCCGAGCGGCGCGTGGACGTCGACGCCGGATTCGTGCGCTCTCGCTGTCCGAAGCTCGGCTATGCCGACACGCTGGAGCAGGCGCTCGACGGCGTAGCGTCGTGCCCCGTCGCCATACCCGAGTCGATGGCTAACGACCCGGCGCTGGGACGTGTGGGGTCGCGCAGAGAGTGGCAGCTGCTGCGCTTCCGCCATGATTTCGCCTACTGGGCGGCAACGTGTGTCAGCATCAAGGACAAATGCCGGGGGCGCCGCGTGCGCTTCGTGCTCAACTATGCCCAGCGGAGGCTGCTGGCCGCTTTCGAGCGTCAGCGTCTGGCCGGCCGCCCCATCCGCACGATTCTGCTGAAGGCGCGCCAGTGGGGCGGCTCTACTATGACACAGATGTATATGATGTGGATCCAGAGCGTGCTCACCACCGATTGGAATTCGCTCATCTGCACGCAGGTGAGCCATATATCGGCAGGTATACGCGGCATGCTCTCGCAGACGCTCGCCGAATATCCTCAGGAGCTGTGGCTGGACGAATGCGGCGACGATGATGAGGAGGATGCCGGCGGCGCGGAAGTCCCGTCGCGCTCGAAAAGCCGCAAAAAGAAGAAACGGAAGCTTTGCCTTGCCCCTTACGAGGGGCAGCGCGAGGTGCGCACCATCCCCGGGCGCCGCTGCAAAGTCACGACCGCCTCGGCGCGCAATCAGGACGCCGTGCGCGGCGCCGACTACGCCATGGCTCACCTCTCGGAGGTGGCCTTCTGGGACGATACCCCCACCTCTTCGCCCGACGATGCCGTGCGCGCCATTGCCGGTGCCATCGCCATGGCGCCGCTCACGATGGTGGTCGTCGAGTCGACGGCCAACGGAATGGGCAACTACTTTCAGCGCGAATGGGACCGCGCCGAGCGCGGCGACAGCGACAAGACACCCCTGTTCGTGCCCTGGCACGAAATCGACATCTATTCCTCCGAGCCCGACGACCGCCGGGCGCTCTGGGAGTCGCTCTCCACCTACGAACTGGAGCTCTGGCAGATTCACGGCTGCTCGCTGGCGCAGATACAGTGGTACCGCTCGAAGCGCCGCGAGATGGAGTCGGACGACAAGATGTTCGCCGAATATCCCACCACCGCTCCGGAGGCATTCATCAACACCGGGAGCGCCGTGTTCGCTCCGGCCCACGTGGAGGCCCTGCGCATGGACTGCTGCGAGCCTGCGGCGCGCGGCGAGATCGTGTCGGCCTGCGGCAGCCCCACGGGGCCGGATTCGCTGCGCGGCCTCTCCTTCCGCGAGGATTCCACGGGCTGCCTGAGCTTATGGAGCGACCGCGTGCGCGGCGCAAGCTACGTGGCGGCTGTCGACGTGGGCGGACGCTCGCGCACGTCCGACTGGAGCGTAATCGCCGTGGTGCGCACCGACGGCGAGATGCCCGAGGTGGTGGCCCAGTGGCGCGGACACACCGACCACGACCTGCTCACCTGGGCGGCCGCCCGCATAGCCGCCTACTACAACCGCGCTCTGCTCGTGTTCGAGAGCAATACCCTCGAATCGGCCGACCGCCCCGGCAGCGACGCTCCTGAGCAGGGGGCCTATATCCTCCATACGCTCTACGACCATTATCCCAATCTCTACATGCGCCAGAGTCCCAACGGCTCGGGGCCGGCGCGTCCCGGCTTCCACACCAACCGCCAGACAAAGCAGATGATAATCACGGAGCTTATCGCCGCCGTGCGCGACGGCTCCTATGTGGAGCGCGACCACCATACGGCCGACGAGATGAACGTCTACCAGCTGATGCCCAACGGCTCATACTGCGCCCGCCGCGGCTATCACGACGACTGCATCATGACGCGTGCCATCGCCCTCCACGTGGCCCGCTCGGAGCAGGCGCGCCCCTTCTCGCTCTCGCAGAATCCGGAGCTGGCACGCTTCATCGGCGCCCAGCTCGGGCGCATCAAAGCCCATTAAGGCCTCTTCCTTAAGGACCTTAAGGTCTCTAAAGTCTCTAAGGTCGTTAAGGTCTCTAAGGTCTCTAAGGTCCTTAAGGTCCCTAAGGTCCTTAGGGTCTCTAAGATTACAATATAGGCGGCAAAATATTCAGTTTCGTGGGCCCCTCTGAAATTTTTGTTGCCGGATTGTCGATTTTTTGCTTGCAAATCCGAACTTTTAATCCCATATTTGCGTTGTTCAATCGAATGTTATCATTATTCATGGCCATAAAGGCCTGCGCATTCCCTCTCAGCCTCTCCCTCTCCGCCTTTGTCGAATTATCACACATCTGAATTAATTATCATCCTACCATAAAACACATTCCTATGAACACCTCGTATGTATTCCTTGCTCCCGGTTTCGAAGAGGTCGAAGCCCTGACCGTAATAGACGTGATGCGCCGTGCCGGCATGGATGTCAAGACCGTCTCCATCACCGATTCACGCACCGTGGCCGGTGCCCACGGCATTGCGGTGACTGCCGATGTGGTCTACGAGAAAACCGATTTCATTACTCCCGAATGGCTTATCCTCCCCGGCGGTATGCCCGGCGCCACGAACCTCTCTCAGTATGCGCCGCTCAACACCCTGCTTCTCAATCAGGCCAATTCGGGCAAGATTGCCGCCATATGCGCATCGCCGGCCGTGGTGCTCGCTCCGCTGGGTATTCTCGACGGCAAGGAGGCTACCTGCTATCCCGGCTTCGAAAAGCAGATGCACGGCGCCATATGCCGCGACACTGCCGTGGTGGCTCTCGACCGCCTTATCACCGCCAACGGCCCCTCGGCAGCCCTTCGCTTCGCCCTGGCCATCGTAGCCAATTCGATGGGCGAGAGCGTGGCCCAGGAAGTCGGCTCCGGAATGCTCTTCTATCCCAAGTCGATGAATTTCTACTTCTGACCCGGAATCTTTTTTAATAATAATCGAGATATATCGGGATAATCTGGATTAATCGGGATTTTCCCATGAATATCAGCCTTCGGAATTCTCGCCGCCTGCGTTGTAGGCGGCGAGCGTCTTTCTGAGGCTGGATACCACCATGTTGCGTAGCTCGCGCGGAGCCACCACCTCTACGCTCGGGCCGTAGCTCAGCAGCTGCGCCACGAAATCGGGCGTGAGCTGCAGCTCCAGAGTAAAGATGGAATAGGCGTCGGTAATCATCTCCGACTGCGAGGGGTGAAGCGGCAGCGCACGGAAATACTTGGCCTGGCGCACGTCGGCCTTCAATACCACGCGGCGCGGGGCCGACTGGTCGACCACGATGCCGAAGGAGTTGCGGAAATACGTCTGCGGATCGGTGTCGTCGGGCGCCTTGAAGCGGTCGGGCATTATGGTGAGGTCGCTGATACGGTCGAGCGAATAAGTCTTCACCTTGTCGTCGGCCACGCAGCGGCCGGTCATGTACCAGAGCTGGCGGTAGATGCGCAGGAAGTAAGGCTCGACCACAACGCCCGTCGAGGGGTTGGAACGCGTGTAGGGATGGTAGTTGAAGCGCACGGGGTGGCTCTCGCGTATGGCCTCCATCACCGTGGCGAGGTGCTGGCGCGCCGACGGGACGTCCTCGAGCATGATTCTGTCGGCGATATCCTGCGAGTTCTTGAGCACGCTGGAGGTTACGGAGGCGTTTAGCAGCCAGTCGGTCAGGGTCTGGCTTTCGCGGCCCTCCACATAGTATTCGTAGGTGGAGGTATCGCAGCCTATGCGGATGGCGAAGAGCTCCTCGATGGCCTGGCGGTAGTTGAAGAATGTGCGCCTTGGAATCTCAAGTTCGCCCTCGGCGTAGGGTGTGCGGCTCCAGAGGTCGTTGAGTTCGCGGCGCGATATGCGTCCGTAGCGGCGGATTGTGTCGACAATCCAGATGTAGCGGTTGAGGAGGTCTTTAGCCATTGCCTGATGGTTGGAGGAAGATGTGTGTGATTGGTGAAGTATTATTGGGCGGAATAGAGCCGGCCGAGATGCGGTAGAGATGAGGGAGAGATGAGGGAGAGTGGCTGGAGAGTGGCTGGAGAGGACGTCAGCGGGCTACCAGACCTACTACCCTTACCAGCGAGATGGGGTTTTCCGGGTCGTTGGCTATGAGCTGGAGCCGGGCGTTGAGAATGTCGGCCGGCAGGAGCGAGGGGTCGACGGTGACGGTGGCCGTGGCGTGCTTCCCTTTCTTGATTTTCGTGCGGTCGATGCTTACGGCCACACCGGGATCGGTGGTGTAGAGGCGCCGGATGTACATGTCGCTCTTGCCGCGGTTGTGTATGGTGAAGGTACGCGTCTGCGGCCCGTCGGCGGCGGTGAGCTCCCCGAAATTCACGCGGTCGGGGTCGACGGCCACCACCGGTGCGTCGGCCCGCTGGCGCGGGGTGAGGCGCGAGAAGTCCTCCTCAAGGATGGCCGTGAGGTCGATTTTCAGAGGCGTGGCGTCGGCCGAGGGGGCGATAAACACAGAGTCGGTAAGGATTCCGTAAAGTTCTGTCTGCGAGGGGGTGAGCGTAAGGGCGTAGACGGCCTGCTCGCCGGCGGGGATAGTGTCGCCGCCGGAGGTGGCGATGCGGATGTAGGTGGGCAGACCGCTCCAGCAGGGAGTCATTGGCTCGGCCGAGGCGTTGTAGACCTCGAGGAAGGCGGCTTTGGCCTTCCCCTTGGTGACGGTGCCGAAGGGGAGCTGAGTGGTGCGGAGCTTCATCTCGCCGTGTTCGATGGGGTAACGCGAGCGCAGGGTGTTGCTTGAACCGATTACAACGCCGCTGATTACCAGGCGCGTGCGCGGGCCTCCGGCGATGTCGACGGTGACGCTCTTGGAGAAGCGGCCGGGGCGCCCCGTGGGGTTGAATTTCACGCTGACTGTGGCGGTGTCGCCTACAGCGACGGGGGTCTTGGTATAGGCCGGGGTGGTACAGCCGCACGAGGCGCGGGCGGCGCGGATGGCTACCTCTTCGGGGCCATGGTTCACGAAGCTGAAGGTGGTGGATACCGAGCCGTCGTCTTCCTTGAAGGCGCCGAAATCGTGGGACGTGGCGAGCCATTCCACGCCTTGGGCGGTCTGAGCCGGGGTGGTGGGCTGAGTGGAGGTGGCGGGGGCTTGGAGCGCTCCCAGAAGCAGGGTGAGGCCGAAAGTCAGACGTTTCATTGGCTGATGGTTGGTGTTAACGTGGTAGTAATCAACGGACGGCAGTATTGCCGTGGTGGTATCAGCGGGCGTCGGGGTTAACGAAGCCTTTGATGCGGAGAGTTACCTTTTTCTGGCGCTTGGCGTTGGTCTTCACGGTGACGGTCTTCTCGAATTCGCCAGGGCGCCCGGCGGGGAGGTATGTCACCTTGATTTTCCCTTTTTTGCCGGCTTTGACGGGCTTTTTGGGGAAGTCGGGGCGCGTGCAACCGCAGGAGGCTGTGGCGTTGAGAATCATCAGCGGGGCGTCGCCGGTGTTGGTGAACTCGAATTCGTGGCTTACGGGGCCGCCCTGCTCGGCGATGGTGCCGAAATCGTATGCCTTTTCGGCGAACTGTATGGCTGCCCCTTCGCCGTCGGCCCGGGCTGCAAGCGCGGGGAGCAGAAGAAGCAGGAGGGTTGTCAGGTATTTCATAGTTTATGGAATATCAGATGGTTGGATTGTCGGTATGGCTGCCTTCCGGCTCGGTGGGGCAGAGGTTGTCGCGGCCGGCGAGCATGCCGCAGGCGGCCATTATGTCCTCGCCGCGCGAGGCGCGTATGGTGGCGGTGATTCCTTCGGCGTTGAGGGCGTCGCGGAAGCGCTCCATCTTTTCGGGGGTGGAGGGGAGCAGGTCGGAGCCGGGGATGGCGTGGAAGCGTATGAGGTTCACGCGGCAGTCGAGGCCGTGGAGGCGTCGGGCGAGCTCGTGGCAGTGGCGCGGGGAGTCGTTGACGCCGCGGAACATGATATACTCGAACGAGAGGCGCCGCTGGTGGGAAAAATCGTAGCCGCGCAGCAGCTCCACGACCTCCTTGATGGGGTAGGCCTTCTCTACGGGCATCAGCGAGGCGCGCTCCGAGGGGTATGGAGAGTGGATGGAGATGGCGATGTGGACCTTGGTTTCGTTGAGGAGGCGCTGCAGGGGCTGGAGCTTGCCTATGGAGCTGACGGTGATGCGTTTGGGGCTCCATGCCAGTCCCCATTTGGCAGTAAGTATCTCGATTGCCTGGAGCACGGGGCCGAGGTTGTCGGTGGGTTCGCCCATTCCCATGAAGACGAGGTTGGTGAGCGACTCGCTCGCGGGGATCGAGAGCACCTGGTTCAGAATCTGATGGGCTGTGAGATTGCCGTGGAAGCCCTGGCGGCCGGTCATGCAGAAGGTGCAGTTCATCTTGCATCCGGCCTGTGAGGATACACATAGCGTGGCGCGGTCGCGGTCGGGAATGTATACGGCCTCGACGTCGCGCCCCGGAGCGCCGCGGAAGAGGTATTTCACCGTGCCGTCGGTGCTACGGGCCTCGGAAAGAGGAGCCTCGCGGCCAACGGTGTAGCCGCATTCGGCCAGCCGGGCGCGCCCGGCTTTGGAGATGTCCGTCATCTGGTCGATGGATTCCACACGCTTGTCGTATAGCCATTTGGCTATCTGCGTGGCGGCGAAGCGCGGCAGCCCGCATTCGGCCGCCACTTTGCGAAGCTCTTCGAGCGTGAGGCCTACGAGCGGGCGCGTTTCGCCCGCGGAAGCGGCGGGACGGTTGTCCCGTGAGGGGATATGCTGGATATTCTGATTCATTGTGGGGAAGAAATGTCAGCTGGGCAACAAACTTGCCCACAAAGATAACACATTTCCTACTTAATTGACGCCGATTGTCCTAAAATCTTCTGACGGCGGTGCTTGGCGAGGTTGGTGAGGAGCATGCCGGCGATGATGGCTGCCATGGCGAGAATCTGGGGGAGGCGCAGGGTGGCCAGTCCCATCAGGACGGAGGCGATTGTGGCGATGACGGGCACGAGGTACTGGTAGATGGATACCAGCACGCTGCCTATCAGCTTGATGGCGGGGTTGACCATGAGATAGGCAAGGAAAGTCGGGCAGACCACCACGAAGGCTATCATGAGCCAGGGGGTGAGGGTTTGGCCTTCGGCATGGAAGAGCGGGGCGTGGGGAAATGCGCCGATGAGGAATATGGCGGGGATGAAGGCTGCGAGAAACACCCAGCGCAGCAGGCTTATGGGGCGGTAGCGGTGGGTAGGGCCTTCAAGCACAACGAGATAGATGGCATAGCAGAGGGCGCTCGCCAGGGCGAGGAGGTTGCCCAGCAGGGCGTCGGAGGCGTGCATGTCGGTGTGTCGGGCCATGATTACGATTACGGCGCCTGCAAAGGCGAGAATGATGCCGACCAGCTCGAGCCACGAGGGGCGCGCATGCCGGAACAGGACGTTGATAAGTATCACGAACACAGGGGGAAGCGTCATGATAATCGACACGTCGATGGGGTTGGCGTAGCGCAGCGAGAGATTGAAGAGGAAAATGAAGGCGAAGAGCCCGAGGCCGCCTCCGGCGAGGATGCGCGGGAAGTCGGCGCGGGCTAGGCGGTTGTCGCCGCGCATCAGCAGCGACGCCAGCCAGAAGAGGATGCATCCTCCGCCGAGGCGGGAGAGGGTTATATCGTTGGAAGTCAGCCATTCCGGATTCAGGAACTTTACCACTGGGATGTTTACGCCGAAGAAGATGGTAGCGCCCATAATCAGCAGGTTGCCGCGCAGCGCGCCCGATTTTGCCGGAGCGCCCGATTTTTCAGGGACCGCAGCCGTATTTGATGTTGCCATAGCCGGGAAGTTATTCTATATTGTAACCTCCGGGAGGGCACCGAAGTTCAAAAGGGAGAGCCGTCGGGCTGAAGCCCTCCCGCAGAACTACACTCGGGAAGCTTTGCGGGAGCTCTCCACAGAGGGTGAAAAATGGGTTTACGGCATTTCCTGCATCAAAAAAATACTGAAGCTGTTAGCCATTCGGCTAACAGCTTTAATGGTACCCGGACCCGGGATCGAACCGGGATGGATTGCTCCAACGGTGTTTGAGACCGTCGCGTCT
>ENA-UEOJ01001220-UEOJ01001220.1-human-gut-metagenome-genome-assembly--contig:-NODE-1220-length-18650-cov-7.059118_pt1 | contig 18650 bp, 17 predicted proteins | sample MGYA00242885_ERZ507886 | MGnify/ENA primary metagenome ERZ507886 (study PRJEB26167, sample SAMN06115505) | human gut metagenome | host: Homo sapiens | place: China:Anhui | collected 2015-08-07... | reverse complement strand
AGTTTTACTTCATATACAAAATACGGTTTTGATATTGATATGCAATTCAAACTACGCGATGTTTGTGATGAATTGGATTCAATGGGTGTTAAATTTATGCTTTCAAATTCAGATACCAAATTGGTAAATGAATTATATGCAAATTATGAAATTAAAAAAGTTTTTGCTTCTCGCCAAATCAATGCAAATGCTGATGGCAGAGGCAAAATTACAGAAGTTTTAGTGAGGAATTATGACTAGAAATTTTAAGGAATGGTTATCTACATTTAGACCTTGTATTGCAGATTATTGCTACTATGTAGATTTTGATAAAGTAAATAATAATGTTGATGATATTAAAGTTGCATTAAATATTTTAAATTCGCTAGTTGGCTCAAAAAATATCGAAAAAGATTTTGAAGATATTATCACTAAATATCCTGAAACTTTAAAATGTATTCCTTTACTCTTGGCAGTTCGTTCTAGCGAAATTTCTGTTACAGATGCTGATGGAGAATATAATTTTTCATTTAAAAAACAAAACTACAGCATAGATGATTATAAAATGTTTATGAGAAAAACTAAATTGTTTGATTTGCTGGAAAACCATATTGTGAGCAATTTAGTTGATTATGCAACTGGCGTTGAAACGGGATTAGACAGTAATGGTCGCAAAAATCGTGGTGGACATTTAATGGAAAATCTCGTTGAAGAATATATTCAAAAAGCCGGATTCGTTAAAGGACAAAACTATTTCAAAGAAATGTATATCCACGAAATTGAACAAAAGTGGGGCGTAAACCTTTCTGCAATTTCTAATCAAGGTAAAATGGAAAAACGTTTTGATTTTGTAATTAAAACAGACAATCAAATTTATGTAATCGAAACCAATTTCTATTCAAGTGGCGGCTCAAAACTCAATGAGACTGCTAGAAGTTATAAAACTTTGGCACAAGAAGTTGCAACAATCGATGGCGTAACTTTTATTTGGTTTACAGATGGTTGTGGTTGGAATAGTGCAAGAAATAATCTTGAAGAAACTTTTGATGTATTAGATACTGTTTATAATATTCAAGATTTGGAAAACGAAATTTTATTTAACATATAAAACAAAAAAATTAGAGAATTTAATATGCCATTTTCAACACTAGCTTCTCATAATCCAATAGACTATTTATCATTTTCCTCTTTTTATGTAGAAACTTATTTTAACGAGCATATTTTATCTAATGCAACGGCCTTTTGCTATAAAAAACAAAATCAATATTACTTAGTTTCAAATTGGCATGTTATGAGTGGTAGATATCCAAAATTAGATAAAAATGGTAATTATACTCCACAACACAGAGAATTAGCTATCCCTAATAAAATAAAAGTACATATCTATGGATGGATGAATGCAGAAAGTGATGAAATATCCGTAGGAGAAGGTATTATCTGCGAATTTAAATTATTGAATGAAAAAGAGGAACCACTATTTAAAGCAAAAAAGTATACTAATAATGAATATATTGATATCGCTGTTTTACCAATAAATGTAACATACAATTCCAATGGAAAAATTTTAAAACCTCTTTGTATTAATTCTGCATATTATGAAAAATTCAAGTCTAAGGATGTTATTCATCCCTCAGATAATGTCTTTATTTTGGGATATCCTTTAGGTAAAAAAGATGATTCAGGTTCTTCTATCTGGAAAAGAGGCAGTATTGCGACAACATTATTTAATAGAAATAAGTTTTACGTTGATACCAGTACGCGTTCAGGAATGTCAGGTTCTCCAGTATTTTATATAAATAGAGATGCAAATTCTTATTTGAAATATGCAAACAAAGATATATTGGAAGAAAAAATTTATTTTACAGAGTTTTTGGGAGTTTATTGCGGGCGTGATATAAATGAAATACAAGTGAATAATGATAACAATATTATTATAAAAAGTTGTGATGTTGATGTAGCTGCACAACTTGGTATTGTGTGGAAAGGTACCTATATTGAAGAAATAATACAAGAAAATTAATATAATAAGATTTTAAATAATCAAGTATTATTAAATATAGAAACAACAAAATGAATTATTAATTTCTGAGTCTTAAAACTTCCAATCAAATTTCAAAACGGTCACTGCCGAAATAATCAAACCGTTTGTCAAACTCCCTGTACAGGCTAAAAGATAGACTATGCTTCGTTAAAAAAGCAAGTTGCCGAAATAATACAACTAGCTGTCAGACCATCAAAAGAGTCATTTGACCGTTTTGTTTGACACTTAGTTTGATTATTTCCGACCCCTCAAACCCCGATATATAGCCAACTTTCCCAAATAATACAACTACCCGCCATAATCGAAATGCCTCAAAAAATACACTTTGCTCGAACTTTTTTTATAATGGCTCAAAGATAGTAATAACAATAAAAGAGCCGTTTAAGGCTCTTATGAATTTTGCTATTTTTAAAAATGGGGCGCCTGATGGGATTCGAACCCATGCATATCGGAACCACAATCCGAGGTCTTAACCGCTTGACGACAGGCGCCATATTTCCGACATATTTTAGTATAACAAATAAAGATTTTTTCGCAAGAGCCAAAAATAAAGACGCTTTAAAAAGCGTCTTTATTAATTATTAATTTATTCTCTGGAACATATATCCAATACCACGTGCCGTCAATATTAATTCAGGATTGGTTGGATCTGCTTCCAACTTAGAACGCAGCCGTGAAATATGCACATCAACAACTCTTGTGTCAATTCTATGATCTGCAGGATAAGACCATACGTGCTGTAATATTTCATTTCTGGAATACGCTTGACCGGAGTTATTAACTAACAACTCTAATAAGCTGAACTCCATCCCTGTTAAACGAATTCGTTCATTCTTTCTATAAACTTGACGTCTTGCTGTATCAATTTTTATAGCACCAGTTGTAATAATATTCTTACCACCTTTAGCACCAGCAGCTGATCCTGAAGCAGAAGATGATGAAGATGGAATAATCACATCCTTACTAATAGTTCTTCTTAATACAGCTTTCACACGAGCTTCTAACTCTTTTGGACTAAATGGTTTTATAACATAATCATCAGCACCAAGTTCCAGTCCGGTTATTCTTTCTGAAACATCGCCCAATGCTGTCAGAATTATAATCGGAACATCTGATGTTCTACGGATTTCTCTAGTTACTCCATAACCATCCATCTTTGGCATCATAACGTCTAACACCACTAAATCTGGATTTGTTTTGTTAAATACTTCAACAGCTTCCTCACCATCTTCAGCTGTTACAACGTCGTATCCGACCATCTTAAGACGAGTTTCTAAGATTCTTCTGATACTTGCTTCGTCATCAGCTACTAATATCTTTTGACGTGCTTCTCCTTCTGAACCCGTCTCTTGCAATTCTTCATTCTCTGCCATGCGACCACCTTTAACCTTGTAATTTACAAAAATTTGAAATTCTTAATATTTATACATATATCTTAATAGAATTTCAAGATTTTTGCAAGGGGTAATATTATAATAAAATTAATCTTTTTAGACACTTAATCCTGCTCTCCCAGACAATACACAAAATTTTCCAAGTTTATTAATATCATTTTGGAGGATTTTTTATGTATCGAGTTTTTTTAAGTTTATTAATTTTATCAGCAGCCCTATTAAACCCGCTGTTTGTTTTAGCCGAATCACGCACAATAGTAACAAGACGTCCTGTGTATAATAATCGTTTTAACAACAGACATTACCACAGACCGCCAAATAGATACTATAATAACAGACGTCCTTATTACAGACCAAATAATTTCTACAATAATGCTTATAATCAGAGAAGATTTTTCCATCCAAGAAGAAGTTCATTTTCTGACCTTAGCGCACTTGAACAATACACATTAAACAGGAATTTTACACGCGAAAGCGACCTGGAACGTTTACAAAGACTTGAAATGCAAGCATTTGGTGCTGTACAGCAAGGCGACATTAATACAAGGTACGATAACGTAAGAAATGCAATACTATCGCGACCTAAAAATAACTATCGTACATCTTTAATAAGAAATATTGGAAATTTCTTCGGAGGTCAACTTACCGGCTTTACGCCGTCATTTAATTCATCTTTTGATGATGACCCTTTTTTCTCCAGTAACTCAAGTTTTACGACGACACAATTTCCATCTACATTCGGAAGTACATCTACAACAGGATACTCCAGTCCTTTCGGCAAAGGCTATCGTGTCAATAACTTTGGAACAGGAAGCTCAACAGGTGTACATATTTTGGACTAAAGTCCTCTTTCAGGAAAAGCAGAGTTTGATTTAACTATCTCATAGTATTCATTCTTATCAATATTGACACCCATATTTTTAATATTGATTGTGAATTTCTTTTTCTTACTCTTTTTTAGTTTTGAAATATTATTGCCTGACAATTGAATTACCTTCTCCAACTTGAACAATTGTCGGCTTATGAGTCTTGATTTCTTCCGGCGTCAGTTCTGCATATGTAACAATGATAATCTTATCACCCGGCTGTGCTTTACGTGCAGCCGCACCATTTAAGCAGAAACATTTTGAACCTCTTGCACCTTTTATTGCATAGGTTTGAAATCTTTCTCCATTATTTATATTAAGGATTTCAACTTTTTCCCATTCCAGTATATTTGCTTTTTCTAAAAATTCTTCATCTATCGTTATTGAGCCAACGTAGTTTAAATTTGCATCTGTAACAGTTGCTCTGTGTATTTTTGAATTTAAAAAATGTCTTAACATATCTACCTCGCACATTTTATATTAGCATGGGGGTAAATAGAAATCCAGCATAACTATATATTATTGGGGAATGTTTTTTTACACCAGAGGTTTAAACTTAAATAAAAGGAGGTCAAAGTGTTAGATTTATTCATCCTGGAAACATGTCCATACTGTCGCAAGGTTATGTCATTTCTTGACGAAAAAGGAGTTAAGTACAATAAAGTTGATATTACAGACAAACCCTCAGAAGAAGCCTTAATTAAAATGGGCGGAAAAAGACAGGTACCGTTTTTGGTTGATACTGATAGAAACATACAGATGTATGAGTCAGATGATATTATTGAATATTTGAAAACGGTAATATAGGGCTGCAACCAACATGCGTAACACCTAAAGGCGGGCTTGGAGTCTTAATACATACTTGTAGTTGCACTAAACCAGCCGCCCAATGTCTACGTGCGTAGCATAAGGCAAACCCTCAGAGCGCACGACTCTGAGGGTCATTGAAAGGACCTTTATTATCTCTATTATTTTCTCTACGTTTACAAGTTTATTAAATCAGGTTCAAAGCTATAGAAGGCAATTGGTTAGCTGTTGATAACAGTGTTGCAGTTGCCTGCTGAAGAATCTGATATTTAATATAGTTTGAAGATTCAGTTGCTGCGTCAGCATCCTTAATTGTAGAAACAGCTTCGGTTAAGTTTTCTCTCTGAATATCTGTTGACTCAATTGCGGATTCTAAACGGTTCATGTAAGCACCGATTTTTGTACATCTAAGAGATACATTATCAATTGCTTCGTCAATGTAGTCAATGAATTCACGAGCAGATGAATCATTTCTATAAATTGCATTACACATATTTGTTATAGAAATAGAACTTCCGTCTTTTGTTTTATTGATAGTTGCATCACCATCAGCAGCTGTGATTACACCATTTTCTGCAAGAGCAGCTGCAAGTGCAGATTCATATGAGCCTGATTTATATATCAGATTTCCCTGAGCATCTTTTTTAGGGGTACCGTCAGGATTAAGCTCTCTTGCTCTATACTCATAAGTATCATCAGCTGTACTTGAGTTCAAATTGATATAGCCGCCTTTAGTCGTAGATTTGAATCCCATTATAACTGTAGACTTTGCGCTAGCAAAGAGGAATGCATCCATCTTGATAACACATCGTTTATCAGAATACAAACCTACCTGCAGGTTAATATCTTCAGTTCTTGAGCCATCCAATAGATATGCATCGTTAAAGTCAGTAATTTCACAAAGACGGTTAATTTCATCCATTCTCTGCTGAACTTCAAGACTGATAGCATCTAAAGAAGCAGAACCATAAGTACCGTTGGCGGCCTGCATGGTCAAATCTCTAATTCTCTGTAAATAATCGTTAATGATATCTAAAACACCTTCTTGAGTTGTTAACATATCCAATCCCATTTGAGCGTTTGTTTCAATGATATCGTAACCGCTTATTTTAGCTTCCATGCCGTTATAAACTGCATAACCGGCTGCGTCATCCGCTGCAGAGTTTATCTTGAAGCCGGTAGATAATCTCTCCATTGCTGTGTTCATGCCTTTGGTTGCATCTCTAAGATACTTTTGACATGTGAGGGATGACAAATTCGTGTTAATTGTAATCGTTGAAGTTGATCCCATAATAATTTCCTTTCAATAAATTATTTTGCCTTTCCCTTATATCTACGGCACTAATTTTTATAACTTTACAACTTTAGTTAGAGAATACTCCATATGGAGTAGATACAGAGTTTAAACCCTTATAAACAGAGGCTTTTAACAATCTTAAATTAGATAATATTTAATTTATTCTAATACTTTAGTTAGAGAAAATTACCCGACTTTCTTACCCGTCAGGGGAGTAAAATTCATCCATCTATTCTTATATTCTTATTTTTACAGGGAGGGTATTATGAATTTAGAACATTCAAAAACATTACAATGTCTGGTCAATGCATTTTCCGGCGAATCGCAGGCAAGAAACAGATATACATTCTTTTCAAAAGTAGCAAAGGAAGAAGGTTATGAACAAATAAGCGATATTTTTTTAGTTACTGCAGAAAATGAAAAAGAACATGCCAAGTTATTTTATAAACAAATTCCGGATTCAAAACACTTTCAGGTGAACGGAACTTATCCTTTTTCTTATGGTGATACATACAGTAATCTGATTGCTGCTGCAAGCGGCGAAAGAGAAGAGTGGGAAATTTTGTACAAAGAAGCTGCACAAATAGCTAAAGATGAAGGTTTTGATGAAATATCACGACTTTTTGCTAATATTGTTGAGATTGAAAAAAGACATTCCCACAGATTTGAAACACTTGCAGGGCTGCTAAAAGAAGGAGCATTGTTTAAGAAAGAGGAAGTTACACAATGGGTTTGCAGAAAATGCGGACATACCCAAATCGGAAAAGAAGCACCATGTAAGTGTCCGGTTTGCGACCATCCGCAAGGTTATTTCGAATTGTTTGTTGAAAAATTTTAAATACAAATCAAAAACTCCGTTTCCAAGTTTTGAAACGGGGTTTTTGATTTGTAAATCTTTTGTAATATATACCTATTTTGCCACATATTTTTGATATGATTTTTATGGAATTAAGTTTTGGAGTTTAAATAAATGAGAAAAAATATTAAGACGCTTTTATGTGTTACAGCTTTTGTTGGCGCAATGTCATCTGGAATAGCTTTTGCGGATAATTTGACTATCTCTTCTGGCTCAACCGAAACAATTAGCCAGGAAGCAACATATGATAATATTATTAATGCTGGTACACTAAATAATAATGCAAGCTTGACAGTGGAAACAAGCTTGCAGAACAGCTCAAGTATTAACAATAGCAGCAGTATAGTAACAACAGAAATAACCAATCAGTCCGGTGCTTCCATTACAGGTGTGTCTGGCAGCATTGAAATTAGCAATGGAGGAACAAATGACGGCAGTATCACCCAGAATATTGTGAATGTAACCGCTGGCACGCTGACTAATAGCGGAACCATTAGCGCTGAAACTTTTAACAACTCTGGACAGCTTACCGGTACCGGTAAGCTAATTGCGGCCGGAGGCAGCAATTCAACAACAATCGAACAAGATACAATTGAAATTACCGGAAATTATACTAATAACGGTACTATGACCGCAAATAAAGAATTTACAAATGCATCTTCTGATATTACAGGTAACGGTAGTTTAATTATTAAAGATAGCACTGGCAACAGTTCAAATGGAGGAAGTATTTCTCAGGCGATTGTAAATATCAGCGGTAATAAATTCACTAATACTGGTTCTATTACGGCATCTCAGGAGTTTACGAACTCTGCTGCTATTGAAGGTGCAGGCAGTATTAGTGCAAGCCAGGGCGGTACTAATACCGGGAGTATAACTCAAAATGAAGTTACAACCGGCGGGACTTTCAACAATGGAGATGGTACAACTGCCGGAACAATAACAACAGATAAACTCACAAACAATGGCACATTTAATAATAATTCAGGAAGCAGTATAATTTCAGATGAAATTATTAATAATGATAAGTTCATAAATAATGGCAGCATTGGCTCTTCACCAGATAAAGGTACTATTGATAATAAAGGAACATTTACTAATAATGGTTCTATAATTGCATCAACTATTACTAACGAAACCGGTAAAGAGTTTATCAATAACAGCGGGAATGAAATAACAGCAGATTCTTTTACTAACCAAGGCTCTGTTACCAACAATGGTACTATTAATGCAGGAAGTTTAAACAATTCCAGCAGCATTACGGGTAATACAGGTTCGTTAACTATTTCTAACGGGGGTACTATCAGTGGAACAATTTCTCAGAAGATTGTTTCAGTTACCGGTGGAACTCTTAATAATGAAAATAGTATTACAGCAAACGAGTTTAATAACTCTGCAACTATTTCAGGTAGTGGAAGCTTAACAGCCACAACCGGAAATAACAGCGGAAATATAACCCAGGATAATGTTACAATAAAGGGTGATTATACCAATACCGGTACAATTACATCTAACGATAACTTCACAAACTCCGGTAACATTTCTGGTGACGGCGGGAAATTAATTGTTAACAATGGTTCTAATTCAGGCAGTATTTCTCAAGACACTCTGGAAACCAGCGGTACATTTGAAAACACGGGAAGCATTATTGCAAATATTACCAACGGAGGAACTTTCACTAACAATAATTCTGTTATAGCTTCTGCTATTACCAATAATGCGGATAAAACATTTACTAATGCCGGAAATGTGGTAACAGATACAATTACTAACAACGGCACATTTGATGGTAAAGGAAGCATTACAATTGGAGGCGGTGAAAACACAGGAACTATCACCCAGAATAATATTACTATTAACGGTAATTTTGCCAACAACGGTGACATGACTGCTAACAATAGCTTTTCGAATAGTGCTGATATTACAGGAGGCGGAAACCTTAATATTAACAACGGTAACAATACCGGAAATATTACTCAAGGTGAAATTACAGTTGATGGTAAACTTACCAACACAGGCGGTTCTATAAGTGCCGGCTCTATTGCTAACAATGGTACTATATCTCTTGAAAACGGGTCATATTTAGAAATTACCGGTTCTGATGGAACTCTTGGCGGCATAATTGATGCAATTGGAACTGGAAATAATCTCGCTGCCGGCAATAACAACGTTACTGGAACTATAAATATAGGTAATTCCAGTACAGCTTCTGACTTAACTCTTGAAAGCGGAAACGTTGTTGCTGATGCTGTTGTAAATATTACACAAAACGGCGAATTTAAGCTTGAAGGCGGAGAAACTACTCTTAACTCAAATGACACCTGGGCCGGAAAAGTAAGCCTTAACGGCGGAAAGCTGACAACAAATGTTACACAAAACGGTATCTTAGATGCTGATACTGGAGAGCTTACAGTTGGAAGCGGTTCGCTTACAATCGGACAAGGAAGCTCTATTGCCGGCGATGTAACAACGGAAATTGCTAATGGAACAACATTAAATGTTAATAATGGCGGAGAAGTAAAGCTTAATAGCGGCGATAACTGGAATGGAACAGTTTCTCTCAATGGAGGCAAACTGGATGTAAGCGGCTTGACAGCAAATGGAACACTTCACGGTAACAGCGGAGATTTAATAGCTGGAACAGGCAACTTAAATATTGGAACTGGCAGCTATATTGAAAATGAAGTTGCTATTCAAACAAGCGGTAATATTAATATTACAGGCGACGGTATTGTTGGAATTGATAATAATGATACCCTTGCCTCAAGCTCTGTAATATCTTTAAAAGATAATGGAACCCTCAATTACGGTAAAACAGAAGCTTCAAGTTTTGAAATTAAAGCAGAATCTGGGAATTTGAATTTGTTAGAAAATTCAAAAATGACTATCAATGGCAGCAGCTCTATTGCAGATGCAGTTGCTCTTGATATCCAAAAAAATGCGACATTAACGTTAGCAAGTGCAGAACTTAACCTTGATAAAGCGGATAAATGGAATGGTATTATTGATAATCAGGGTGGTACCATTAATACAGATAACGTAACACACTCTTCAAGCACTGCTGCTTTGATTCAAAGCGACGGTACTACAAATATTGATAATACTTCAAATATAACACTTGGAGAAAAAAGTGAAATATCAGGCGGTGATATTAACATAACTAATAATTCTGTATTAAATACAGTTAATGCCAATATTACCGGCGGTAATATGACAATAGATGAAAACTCTGCATTTGTTGTTAAGAATGGTACATTTGAATTAGACAAAATAATAGCTTCCGGTGATGGAGCAATGCAAAATGCTTTAATCCATACTATGAACGGCGAACGAAACATGTCGTCTATCGGAGAGCTCAATATAGCAAATCAAGCAAACTTCAATATTGATATTCATGCAAGAAGCAACCAGATTACAAGTAATGACCAGTTTATGGTTGGAAGTATGACTGGTGATGGTGTTGCAAGAATTGATCAATGGAGCTTAAACGGAGATATATTTGGCTGGGATGCACCAATTGACAGAAATATCGTTCTTGATCATATATTTGTAGACAAAGATGGCAATCCGCTTGAAGGAAACATAGAAATAACAAGAGATGCAACCTTAACTCCAATCGGCTGGTATCAGCTTAATCAGCATGGCAGCGGAGCCGGAGCTCTCTATTCTTTAGATATGATAAAGTTTAACCCTCATGTATTCAGAGGTCAGGTTACAACAATTGCACAATGGCAGAACCAGTTAGCAATTGATGATATGCTCTTCACTCATTCTATGGTTCTTCCTAGCTTTAAAGATGAGGATGGAGGCGTTGCTTCTTCAGGATTAATGGCAAACAGATATGCAGCAACAAATCCATTATTTGCACCATACCAGTATTCCCGCAAAGACGGTGGACTATGGTACAAAATGTATGGTAACTTTGAAAACCTGAACATGAATCTTTCCGGTTTGGGCAGAGTCGGCAATAACTCTTATGGTGCTTTAATCGGTGCTGACTTCGGGTTAAAAGAACTAAAAAATGGTTGGAAATTCATGCCGACAGCATATATTGGCTATAATGGAGCCCATCAGACTTACCCGGGAGTTGGAGCTTACCAGAATGGCGGACAGGCTGGTTTCCTCGGAACATGGTATAAAAATAACTGGATTATCGGAGGTTTAGTATATGGCGGCATATATGACAATGTCATGAATGTAGGTGGACACGCTGATAATACATTTAACTACTTCGCAGGTGCTGCGACTAAATTTGCTTACAATTGGAGATTTCATAGAGATTGGGTATTGCAGCCTAACTTTATGGCAGCATACAATTTCTTCGGGCAGCAAAACTGGCACTCTGATTACGGTCAAATGGGAATGATGGCCGGTATGCTTAATGGAGTTAACGTTGCACCTGGTATTAACTTAATATGGGAAAAAGAAACTTTCAGTATCTACGGAACACTGCAATATATGTACAATGTAAACGGCGCAGTCGGAGGACAGGCTGGTAATGTAGGTCTTCCTCAGCTCGAAATGGAACGCGGATATATTCAGTATGGTATCGGTTTCACAAAGAAATTTACAGATAGATTTTCAGGTTATCTGCAAGCTGTTCTACGAAATGCCGGAAGAACCGGTTGCGGTTTTCAAATGGGATTTAACTTCCTGTTAGGTAAATAGGTATAAGAGAAAAAAAAAGAGCCGTATAAACAGCTCTTTTTTTTTCTTAAATCCAGCTATAATTAACTCAAAGCCAATAAAGATTTTACTGAACGAGCATTTTCTTTTACAGCTTCATCAGAGTGCATGTTGATTGTATCATCTAAAATTTTTATAACTTCTGATTTATCTTTTAAAGAAAGAATTTCATTAATAGTGCTCATAGCAACAGCAGGAGAAAGGTCATTAATACCTTTACCTTGATTGATAATCACAACTTTTAATGAATCGTGCAAATTTTTCTTTACTAGAGCACGTGATGTGTATTCTCTAATTTCATTATCAGGAGAATTAGTACCTAATTCTTCCAGAACTTGAATTGAGCTTGTGTCTTCATGAGCTGTAAGAGCATCAATAATTTCAGCAAAATTTCCAGAGCATCGGTATTATCACACCATATCGGGATCAGGTGACAGCCATCCGCAAGCAGTTGGGAGATACTTATGAGGTGGACACCGTCCACAAGTTTCAGGGGCGGGAGCAGGATGCAATCATTCTGACTTCGGTCGACAATGTCATCACAGATTTTGTGGATGATCCCCATATGCTGAATGTGGCGGTTTCCCGCGCGGTTCATTCTCTGGCTGTGATCACATCGCAGGACCCACGCAATGACCAGACCAACTATGGTGACTTGGCCCGGTACATCGAATACAACAATTTCGAGATCATCCAGAGTCAGATCTATTCTGTATTCGATATGCTCTATCAGGGTTATGCCGAGCAGCGCAGAGAATATCTGCAAAAGCATAAGCGGGTGTCTGAGTACGATTCTGAGAACCTAATGCACTCGGTAATTCAAGAGATATTGTCCGATGAGCCTTTTTCCTCTATCGGCTGTGCGGTGCATTTTTCTCTTGCCACGCTGGTGAAGGATTATGCGCCACTGACAGAGGAAGAACGCAAATATGCCCGCAATCCGCTGACACATGTGGATTTTCTACTGTTCAATCAAATGGATAAGCAACCTGTTCTGGCGATCGAAGTAGACGGCGGATCTCATAAATCCGGGAGCAAGCAGGCAGAGCGGGACGCGAAAAAGAACTCCATTCTGGATAAGTGTGCTATTCCTCTGCTGCGACTGCGCACAGATGGCAGCGGGGAAAAAGAGAAAATCAAAAATGCGCTAAAGAAGGAATGACTATGCCGAGAATTATCAGGAACGCAATCAGATGCAAGAAATGCGGAGATGTCATCGAAAGCGAAACCGTTCATGATTTCAAGTTTTGCAGCTGCGGCTCCTGCGCCGTGGACGGCGGCCACGATTACCTTCGCAGATGCGGAAACCTTGGAGATTGGGAAGAACTGTCTGAAGCGGAAAAGGTGGAGGATAACGGCGCGTTGACTTGATTCTGGGTGATTGGGAATTGGGGTGATAGGATGTCTCTTAAAATTCAGCTTTTTGAAAACCAACGCATCCGCACGGCGTGGGATGAAGAAAAGGAAGAATGGTACTTCTCCATTGTCGATGTGGTTGGCGTACTGACGGACAGCGTTGATCCCACGGCGTATTGGCGCAAACTTAAACAACGGTTGAAGGCCGAGGGCAATGAAACCGTGACGAATTGTCACGGTTTGAAAATGACTGCTCCAGACGGGAAAAAACGCCTGACCGATGTGGCCGATACCGAGCAGCTTCTTCGTATCATCCAGGCTATCCCGTCACCCAAAGCAGAGCCGTTCAAGCTCTGGTTGGCGCAGGTGGGACGGGAGCGTGTATTCTGTCAAGTAAAAATCCCTGGTTTTGCCAAAGCGAATTCCTTGGTATTGCCACGGGAATTCCCTGGTAATTGCCAAATAAATTCCCTGGTTTTGCCACGCTATTTTACCCGCATGAGAGCGTTGCGCAGGCGGTAACTCTGCCCCTCAAAGGTCAGCAGGTGACCATGATGTGCCAGGCGGTCAATCATAGCCGCAGCCATCTGGTCATCGGTAAAGATGGTGCCCCACTTGGAAAACTCCAGATTGGTGGTAATGATGAGACTCCGGCGCTCGTAGCAGCTTGAGATCAGTTGGAAGAGGAGCTGTGCCTGCTCCTTCTCCAGTGGAAGATAACCCCACTCGTCCAGAATTACCAGTTCCGCCCGGTCAATGGATTGTAGCAGTTTCTCCAGGTTGCCGCTGCGGCGTGCCTCATCCAACTTGGTGGCCAGAGACGCAGCAGTAAAGAACCTGGTCTCCAAGCCAGCCTCGCAGGCTGCAACGCCCAGAGCAATGGCCAGATGGGTCTTTCCGGTTCCAACCGGACCATAGAGGATCAGGTTGCGCTTCATACGCACAAAGTTGCAGCTGGTCACATCCTCTGCCGGCAAGGCCGCCGGTAAGCGCAGGGCTGTCCATTCATAGTCGTCCAGCGTCTTGCGTACAGGGAATGCAGCCCGCTTCAGCAGCCGTTCCCGCCGCAGGCGCTCCCGGTGAGCCAGTTCCTGGCTGAGCACCTGGTAGAGGAATTCCTCCTGCCTGGGGGTGGCCTCCAGTTCGCACATGGTCACCACCTGCTGGGTCAGGGCCAGCCGCTTGCAGGCTTTAGAGATTTCCTGCCGGATCAATGCCCGTTCCATCAGCACACCTCTTCTTTCAGCAGCTCATCATAGCGCTCCAGACCAGCATCATTGGCGCGCTGGATCCCCATGGACATGAGACCTGCCAGATACTCCGCACCAACCTCTTCGCCCTGACTTCGGCGAGTCAGCATCTGTTCCACGGCGTTGAGGGCAATATCAAAGTCATACCGGCCTGCCAACTCCTGCATCTGGGTCATTACCTGCCGTAGCCCGGCCTTGTCCATCTCATCCAGATAATCCCGCAGGGGACAGGGAATATTTTCGCGGACCTGGCTGTTGTGCCATGCCCCGGGTTTCCTGGCCAGATCCCCCAGCATAAGCAGCCAATCACCAGTGTCAGTACGTTTCCCGCCAAACTGCCGCTCAAAGGATGAGATCACCCGGTTTTTGCTGTCCAGCGGCTCTACCGCAAAGGCACCAATGCGTACCCACAGCTCGCTGTCTGCATATTGCGGGCCGATGTTGTAAAAGTGGCAGTTATCAATACAGAACTTCCCGTAGTGGTCTGTGGGCAGCCGGCGGTATTTGCAGCATTCAAAGGGCAGTTCCGGCAGATGCAGCAACTGCTGCTTGTCCTCCTGAAACAGCTCACACATGGGAATATTCAGCTTGTAGTGGTCCCTGCAGTTATCCAGTTCGCATTCCTCCAGCACCTGGGCATTGAAGTGCTCCAGCGACTCCGTTTTCGGAATGGGCACCAGAATATTACGGCGGAAGTACCCAACCTTGTTCTCGACATTTCCTTTTTCGTTCCCGGATCGGGGATTACAGAAGGTAAGGGAAAATCCATAGTGAGCCTTAAATCTTTGAAACAGTTCGGTGAGACGAATGACCTCTCCCATGCGCCGGCCTGCGCCGGTGGCGTTGTCAATCACCACACGCCGTGGAACTCCTCCGATGTAGTGAAAGATGTCCTTGAGCCCCTGGCAGAGGCATTCCGCCGTCTCACCGTGAAAGCACTGGAGGTAGCCCACATTGGAGTACGGGAAGGTCACCACCAAGTACTTTACCACGACACGACTACCGCGCACGTACATATCGCATTCACCAAAATCTGCCTGGCATTCGCCGGGATGCCAAACCAACTCCTGTGCTCCATGTCCCTGCCGACGTTCTGCCTTCCAGTCCGCCACATACCGGCTTACCGTTCTGTAGCTGCACGAAAACGCTGGGTCTTCCTTGACCAGGCGATCATAGATCCGTTTAGCCGTGTGCCGCTGTTTATGACGGTTTTGCTGGTCTTCCTCCAGCCAGACGCATATGGTGTGGATCCACGGAGCCAGTTTGCCGCATAATGGTTTTGGCTGCGGCACAGCGGGGCTGAAATCATCTTGCTTCATGTATTTTCGAACTGTCTTCGGATCTGCTCCTACCTGAGCGCTGATTTGATACGGCCCGAAGCCCTGGGCCTGCAATTCCTTGATTGCCGCAATTTCTTCCACGGTGATTGCCATTCCTTTCATTCCCTCCCAGCTTTTGCTGGGACTATTCTAACACACTGTCTGCCTTTTCCCTTTACAGGGATTTTCTTGTGGCAAGACCAGGGAATTTTTTTGGCAATTTCAAGGATTTTGCGTTGGCATTTTCAGGGATATCTTATTGTCTCATAACAAGCATATTTCTACTCACGCCCCCGCATGGGGGGCGACTTTTCCGGGATGCCCTGATTCGCCACCAGATACTCATTTCTACTCACGCCCCCGCGTGAGGGGCGACCGTGCTGGTGGACTGCGACGGCCAGGCAAACCTATTTCTACTCACGCCCCAGAATAGGGGGCGCACACACCGGCGCGGCACGCCGCAGGCAGAAACCGGCGTGTGACAGCCGTGAAAGGGAGATCGGCTCCCAGTCATCCACGGCAGAACCAGTCCTCTCCGTCGGGAAGCGCGTCCCAGACGATCGGGGAGAAGGGGTCCGGCTTAAAGCCGATCTGCACGCCGCTGGGCACCTTGTCCAGTTTCACCACGGCGTCGTAATCCCGATAGCTGCGGGGATACTCCACCGCGGCCTTTTTTGTGACCTTGACCAAATCAAACAGCTTATGAGCCGGCGCGCAGCCCAGCTTCGCCTGCCGCACTCTCTGCTGGGCGTCGCTGTCCGTGCCAACGTGTTTGAAAATGATCAGCGGAGAAACCACCGCCATCTCGCCCTTGCTGGCAGAGCGGTCATGCTCGTACATATTCAAAATAGATTCGAAGAGGACATTCAGATCTTCTTCATCAAAGCCCGTTTCCTCTGCCAGATTCGCGCTGACAAAGCCGCGGACCTCATACAGGCCGAAGGGGATAATCTGCTTGCGGCCCATGGTGCGGAGCTTGTCCTCCGACTGGGCTTCCTCCCAAGCCATGTATGGGTGAGCAGAGGGGCTTTGCCCCTCTGCTCACCGCAGTCTGTCAAAGAACGCCAGTTCTCGTTATGCGAGAGCTGGCGTTTTAGTCGTATCAAAGAAGAAATAGGGCAGAAAAACAAAGAAATCAGAGCGGCTCCACTTCCAGAGGGCCAGTTTTTTGAGATTCATAGCAGCATATTTAAGCCTCACCCATGCTGAGACACGGGCCAGACCTCGGTGGTGTGTATAGCGCATGGCATGTTTTTCTTTTGCATCCGCAAAAACACGCTCAATGGTTTGTTTTCTCATGGCATAGATTTCTTTGCCGCGTTCCGTTTTCCGCAGCTGTTCAACTAAGTCGAGAAATTCCTGCCAGATATGGGTTGTGAGCATCCGCTGTCCGTTTTCATTTGCACCACAAACGCTTCTGCAGGGACAATCTTTGCAGACCTGGGTGGCACTGCGGTAAGTTCGTTTTCCATCTTTGCTGGTAGTCGTATGTCTCAGTTCATGTCCTCCGGGGCAGACAAAGCTGTCATTTACCACATTGTAGGTGAAATCCCAAGACTTGAACGTATCCTTCTTTCCTTTGTATCGGGTATAGGGCAGAATTGGGATCCTGCTGTCCTCAATTACTTTTTTGGCAATCCACGGGGTCTTGTAGCCGGCATCCATCGTTACAAATTTGACTTCTGGAAATCTGTCTGTGACCTTGTCATATACTGCGTCCCATGCCACGCTGTCACTTACATTTCCTGAGGTGACTTCAACACCCAACACAAAGCCGTGCTTGTCGCAGGCTGTATGTGCTTCGTATGCAAATTGCCGTTCGTGTTCTCCTTTTACGAACATTCCGCAGTCCGGGTCTGTGGTGGAAACAGTCTTTTCTGCGGTTTCCTGTGAGCCTCCACTCCCCTGATTTTCGTCGTCATCGTCTTCTATGGGCTTCTTGCCCAGCTTTTCTCTTTCCTCATTGACCTCTCTGCGCAGCTGCCCGGAGTAGACCCTTGCTGCCTTCGCAACCTGTTCCTTCTGGAACTTTTTCTTGTTGGCGCTGGCCTTGATATGGGTCCCGTCAATGAAAATTGCGCTGGTGTCCAGCATCCTGTTATTCAGTGCCTTGTTGAGGATGTGCTCAAAAATCTCACTGGTCAGCTCATCTGGAAAGCGTTTGCAGAATGCATAGCTCACCGTCGCAAAGTGCGGAATATTATCCAGCAGCCCATACCCAAGAAACCACCGATATGCTACATTCACCTGAATTTCCCGGTAGGTCTGCCGCAGAGATGGTATTCCGAACAAATGCTGAATGAGTACCATTTTTATGAGCACAACCGGATCTGTGCCGGGACGGCCGTTGTCATGGCAGTAGTACGGGTCCAGCCGTTCATACAGCCACTCATAATCCATGACCTTTTCTATTTTCCGCAGCAGATGCTCCTTTGGCACCAGCGCCTCCAAATCTACGATGATTGGCTCATGCCGTGCATCTTTTCTCCAGTTCTCCATAAAGACACCCCCGTTTCCTTTATTATACCAGAAACAGGGGCGTTTGGGTAGTTTTTTGACAGACTGAAAAGAAACAGGACATTCATAAGAATGTCCTGTTTCTTTTGTCAGGTGGCTTCATGATAAGGTAAAATAAGTTGCGCAAATTGAAAATCGCATAAAAGAAGACATAGCTTGCAGGCTCTGGTAGAATGAAGTAACCACACACCATTCGAAAGGAGCAAGCAAACTATGTCCGAGAAAATTGTACAGCTAAACGAGGAAGTAATCAAGGGCCAAATCAAGGAATTGGTTCGCGGC
>ENA-UEOJ01001212-UEOJ01001212.1-human-gut-metagenome-genome-assembly--contig:-NODE-1212-length-18716-cov-4.070444_pt1 | contig 18716 bp, 12 predicted proteins | sample MGYA00242885_ERZ507886 | MGnify/ENA primary metagenome ERZ507886 (study PRJEB26167, sample SAMN06115505) | human gut metagenome | host: Homo sapiens | place: China:Anhui | collected 2015-08-07... | reverse complement strand
TTTGCATGTTGTTTTCTGCTATGAGCCGGTTGATTTTTTCTGAGTCCATTTGCTGTTTTCTTTTGGGCAAAGATAGTGTAAACCGAGGGCAGAAACAAATATACTTGTTGACGTATGGATAATGTGACAACGGGGAAGTCCTAAGAGCAGGACTTCCCCGTTGTTTCAATTTGCATCTTTGATTAATGGGTTAGTTTTTCGGGTTTGGGTAGTTCTAATTCGTTCCCTTCGGGAGCCCAGATAAAGCCTTTGTTGTTCCATGTGCGCAGATAGCCGCCGATGTTGTTGTTAATCATCAGTAGCTGGAATGCATGTTTGCCTTTTTGCAAAGCGATGGAATTACGTGTGCGAGAATGGCGTATGAGTTTACCGTCGTTACTGATGATGACCTTTCCGTCTATTCTCAGTTCGTCCATTTCGGAGGAAAAATAGTATATGCCATCGGCGGGAACTTCGAAGTAGCCGGTGTAGCAGTATGCTCCTTTGTCTTCGATATCCGGTTTGAATTCAAAATCTTTGACAATCTTCGGTGCACTCCAATGCGCTCCATCGAGGTCTTTTACAAAATAGAGGTTTCCCTCGGTACGTCTCAACTCGATACCGGGTTGGGTGCTTTTTTCGGTAGCCGGCATAAGCTTTTCGTGAACTACTTCGATAGAGCGTACCGGACTTAATTTCCCTGAGGGGAGCATAGTGGCTATTTTGACTGTTACATCTTTATTGAAATATAACGGCTTTTCGTATTTTGTCGAACTTGTTTGAGGATCACTTCCATCGGTCGTATATACCATAGGATAGTTACGGCTGTTGTGGAACGTCAGCGTGGTATTTTCGGTATATGCAATACGGTCGGCCATAGGGCCTTCGGGCATGGGTATGTGGTAGTTGATGTGGTGCATATCGAGTCGGATCAATTGATTGTCGAGCCGACGAGTGAAAGAGTTGTAATCTTTTTTCTCTTTGGGTGTCCAATCCAATTCTGCCAAAGCCAGCATGCGGGGATATAACAGGTATTCGGTATACTCGGGGGTTACGGCATATTCGGTCCACATGTTGCATTGTGCTCCTAAAACGTGGTGCCGCAAATTTTCTGGAATTTTTGGAGATTTGGGGTCGTAGCTATAAGTTTTTTCGAGAGGCAGTCCGAATTTAATGGCAATGGGTTCGGCTTCGACGGCTCCTTGTCCATGATCCATATACATCCATTTGGAGGGTGTCATGATAACATCGTGTCCCATAGAAGCGGCGGCAATGCCTCCTTCTTCACCTCTCCAAGACATCACAGTTGCTGATGGAGCCAGTCCTCCTTCGAGAATTTCGTCCCAGCCGATCATCGATTTTCCATGAGCAAGGATTATCTTTTCGATACGGTGAATGAAATAGCTTTGCAGTTCGTGGGCATCTTTCAGGTTTTCGTCTTTGATTCTTTTCTGGCATTTGGGGCATTCGTTCCATCTTACTTTGGGGCATTCGTCACCGCCGATATGGAAGAATTTGCCGGGAAACAGAGGAATGACTTCTTCGAGAATGTCTTGTAAGAATTCAAAAGTTTTGTCATTCCCGGCGCAATATACGTTGTCTTCCACGCCCCATTTGTTGCGTAGTTCAAACGGGCCTCCTGTACATGAATATTCGGGGTATGCGGTCAAAGCGGCAAGTGCATGTCCGGGAAGTTCTACTTCGGGGATAACGGTAATGTACCGCTCTGCTGCGTAAGCAACGACTTCTTTGATTTGTTCCTGTGTGTAGAAGCCCCGATGTATGCTTCCATCGGCATTCCGGCGTACAGAGCCAACCTCGGCGAGACGGGGATATTTTTTTATTTCTATGGTCCACAGATGGTCGTCGGTCAAGTGCCAATGGAAATAATTCATTTTGAACATGGCCATGATGTCGAGTTGTTTTTTTACAAATTCCACGTCGTGGAAGTGGCGACATACGTCGAGCATCATACCTCGGTATCCATAGGCGGGTTCATCTTTGATTTCCACACAAGGGATTTCCCATGCTACGTTATCGATAATCGTTTCGCTCTCGATTTGGGGAGGAAGCAACTGCATAACCGATTGCATGCCATAAAAGATTCCTTGCGGAGTTTTGGCTTTGACAATTACCTTTTTGGGGGTTACTGTCAGTTGGTAGCCTTCGTTCCCTATTTTTAGTGACTTGTCTATTTGCAGACTGATAGCGTTTGAGCTTCCGCTGTTTTTTATATTTAGATTGTATCCTGTGGAGTATAGGATTTTTGACTGGAAATAGGCCGCTACTTTTTTTAAATCAGCTCTTTGGTTTTTCCCAATGGCAAAAGAGGTTTTGGAATTTAAAGTAAAATGTCCGTTTTTCTGAACCAAACTTTGGGGAGTGGGAGTGATGTCCAAATGGTTGTCTTGACCCATGATTACAGAACTCGATAGGACGAGAAGACAAATCCATAGGCAAGAAATAGAAAGTGCTCTTTTCATTATAAATAATTTTTATGAGATGAATAATAGGGTCGTTAGTTTTCTCCGTAGTTTACAGTAATGTTGATTACATTCATGTTGTTTACTTCTATTTCGACAGTTTGGTATCCCGATTTTTTGAAGATGAGATATTCGTGATTGCCGGTAGTGAATTTGAACTGACCTTTTGCGTCGGTAACAGCAATGGTTTTTCCGGTGCTTTTTTCAATAATCTGCATATCGGGAACGAGGGTAGCCTGCACGTCACGCACTTCTCCTTTCACTTCCATTTGGCGGGAACTTTTTTTGTTTTTAGGTTTTACGATTTCGTCATTCCCGATCGTCGAAGGTTCTCCCGCCACGATAGTTTTCGACAAAATGATATTATTCGATGCTTGTCCTACTTCCAAAATGAACTCGCCGGCTTCGACGAAGCGTTGGTTTTTCTCGTCGACCAAATAGAGATCGGAGATGGGTACTTGAAGTTGTACGGTGCGGGTTTCACCGGGCGCTAATTCTATTTTTTTGAAGTCGCGCAGTTGTTTTACCGGTGTCACATAGGTACTGGCTTTGTCTCGGACATATAATTGAACTACTTCTTTACCGGTGTATTTCCCCGTATTTTTTACTTCTACTGTGGCGTGTATCGTGTCGTTCAATTCGTATTTGTCTTTGTCGGTGGAGAGATTCTTATAAACGAACGAGGTGTAGGAAAGTCCGTATCCGAAACTATATAGAGCCGAAGGAGCCGAGAAAACATAGTCCCGTCCGGGTGAGTCGTAGCTTCCGGGGTTTTTGTAGAATCCACGGTCGGACGGCAGATAGTTGTAGTAGACAGGCAAATGTCCGGTGCTGCGAGGGAAAGAGAAAGTGAGTCTTCCCGAAGGAACGACTTCTCCGAATAGGATATCGGCAATGGAGTTTCCGGCTTGTTCACCGGCATACCATTGGACGAGTATAGCGGGCAAATTGTTCTTTTCCCATTCTATGACAAAAGGTTTTCCTGTTACCAATACAAGTATGACGGGAGTGCCGGTTTGATATACTTCGCGTATTAGTTGCGATTGCGCGCCCGTGAGGTTCAAATCGTTCAGGTCGAACCCTTCTCCGCAAGTGGAGCTTTTGTAGTCACGGGCCAAAGCGGCACTGGCGCTACCGCCGAAAATTACGGCTACTTCGCTGTTTTTGGCGGCTTCGACCGCTTCGGCTATTCCCGATGTGTCCAATGATGTGAGACTGCAACCTTTGGCGTAGTGTATGGCGGTGTTTTTGTTTACCCGGTTCTTGATACCTTGTAGCGGGGTGACACCGTCTTTGTTGTTGCGGCTCCAAGTGTAATCTCCGAATTGGACTTGGTCGGCATTGGGCCCGATAATGGCGATCGATTTCAGGCTTTTGGCATCGAGCGGCAGTAACTGGTTTTCGTTTTTCAGCAGGACGGTCGATTCGTCGGCAATCGTTTTGGCGAGTTTGACGCTTTCCGGGGAGTGTCGTTTACGGTTTTTGAAGGTTTTTCCGTAAGGGTCTTCAAAGAGTCCCATAGCGAATTTTGCGAATAAAACCCGGCGGACGGCCGTGTCGAGAATTTTTTCATCGAACTGGCCTTTTTCGATCAATCCTTTCAGGAAGGGATAGCATTTGCTCGATGCCTCGGCATCGAGCCCGGCGGAAATGGCTTGAATGGCGGCCTCAGAGGAGTTGCGGGCTGTGAAATGCAATGTTTTGAGCATTTCGATAGCACCCCAGTCGGAATATACATATCCTTTGAAGCCCCATTCGTCACGAAGTATATCGGTAAGCAGATAATGTGATGCTGAGTTGGGTATATGGTTCCAAGAGTTATAGGTTGACATGACTGCCAATATTCCGGTGTTTTTAACAACCATTTCGAACGGTTTGAGATAGATTTCGTGCAAATCTCGCAATCCGCATTCTACCGAGGCTAAATTTAATCCGCTCAACGGGTTGCCGTGCGGGCCGTAATGCTTCAACATGGGCGATATGCCGTTTTCGAGATACCCCGAAACCTCCTCGATGCCGAAAAGGCCGCATAGATATGGGTCTTCCCCATAGGACTCTTCGACCCGTCCCCAACGTAAATCGCGTACTACGTCTATACAGGGGGATAGAACTTGTCGAAATCCCATGCTGTGGAGATCGTCGGAAATCATTTGCGTTTTCTTTCGTGCCAGTTCGGGATTAAAGGTGCTCCCCAAAGCGATGTTTTGGGGATATATGGTGGCTCCGTCGTGCACAGCACCGTGCAGAGATTCTGCAACCGTGAAGATGGGTATTCCCAACCGGGTTTTTTCTACCATGTATTTTTGAATGAGATACATGCTTTTAGCGCAATTGTCGCCGGTGAGGGGAAAGCCTTCGACAAATCCCCATGAAGTATTACCTGCCCAATCGGTCAGTTTTTTCATATCGAGCTCTTGCCTGTTAAAAATTTTCGAAGAGTGTATGTGCCGTATTTGTGCGATTTTTTCATCGACAGTCATGCGGTTCAGCAAGTCTTCTACGCGTTCCTCGATGGGGAGATTTTTGTTTTTGTATGGCAGGGATTGGGCTTTTGCCATATCGAGGGTCGATGTGGCGGTGAGAAGGGATAAAAAGGCTATAAAAATTTTGTGTCGCATAATGTGGTATGTTTTTAAGGATTCTGTTTCTGTAAAAAGACAACCGACATAGGCTTTTTTACATAGGAGAACCGGGATATTTAAATGTTTTTATAGGTTTGTTGTAATTCGATGAAGTATTTTTTATAGATTTCTTCGACAGCAGAAATCGCATTTCCGGTAGAGGTACTATCGTAGCGTGTATCGGAGTCGACCCAATTTTTTTCGATTTGGAAATAATCGGGTTCTTGTGCGGTTTCTCCTCTCAATAGAGCCAGTTTGTAGTCGACCCATGCTTCCCAACGAGGCAGATACATGTCTCTCATCAACCCGCTCCATTCTTTAAGGGCGTAATCATGGAGTTTTGAGTCGTGGTTTGTCCAAGTGGTAATTTGTCTTTTTGCGTTTGCAACGAAACGCTCCTGTTCCTGAGGCGTACAAGCGGCGTTGCGTGCTTGGTTTATCCATGTTCCTACATTGAACTCTTTGCGGGTGGACAGCAGTTTGTCTTCGTCTCGAATGAGAGCGAGGAATTTGGAGGAATAGGTTTGAAATCCTTTTAAATCGTTTCGATAAAAGGCGTTTACCGCCTGTTTGTGAAGATATTTTGCGTAGTCACCCAAAACTTGTCGTGTGAGATCTACCAAATCATATTGATAGGTTTCGGATTGTGCGAATTCGTGTCGGACATTATACATGCATTCCCATGCTGTAACGATTTCTGCGGGATCATAGAAAATCTCGGCAGTACCCCATGACGAGGCGTGTTTGATTGTATCGGAGGGGCGTGCACATATATAAGATTCGACGGGCCCTCCTATTTCATTGTGACATTCGTAAATGGTTTTCGACAGAATTTCCCAAGCTCGATTGCAGTTTGGATCGGCTTTACCGTACCGATATTGCGTATATTGGTTCACCCAGTCTTTTATATCGATGCTATCTTCTCTCCAAGCTATGTCGTATACCATGTCATATACGACGGGAATCGTACCGATTCCCTCGGGAGCTGTTCCTATTCCACATAGGTTTTTTCCCAACGGGTGGTTTTTGGCAAAGACTACACCAGAGGCATAACTGCTCATTTTGCCATGCAGCCCTGTTTTCCCGCCGAAATTGGGCAGTGCACACCAAATCCAGTCGTGGTGCATGTGTCCTTCGGCTTTATAAAACAACGAGTTTTTTATGCCGCCCCATTGGGGACGCTCGCATGCCATGAGGTCGAGAATGATGGCCTCGCCATGTTCCAGCCCTTCCAATAGGTCGCGCATGGGGTTACGTTGCCAGCCTTGTATGATCCATATAGCTTCCGGGGTTTTGCGTCTCATGGCTTGCAGTATTTTTTTAGCCGCGGCTTTTACATCGATACCTTCCGACTGACCTCCTTCGTGGAATGGGTCTCCGGCGAAATAGACGGCTTTACCGAACAGTTTTTCCTGTTCGTCGTAGTATATGTCGGCGATTTTATCGAAAAGGGGATCGTTCGGGTCTAAGAACGCAGGACGCTGATAGGTTTGCCATTCACCTTGTTCCTTGATGTTGGCTTCGGGGAATTTTTCTTTCAAACTGTTGGGAACCATGCCATAGAATCCTTGAAAGACGGGAGCCATACCCAACTCTCTCATGCGACGCAGCATTTTTTGTTGGAGGTCGGTTTGCCGGTCTATGAATTTTTGGGAAACGGGGCCACCGAAGCCTTCGAGATTACCCATGAGCCACCACGCTTCATAGCCGGCTCCGGGAAGGAATTCCGATATTTCTTTTTCGTTATATCCCAGTCTTTTGAGCGTGTTTTGCCAAACGGCGTACTGGCTGTTGACAGCCATGAGAGGGAGGTTGACACCTTGTAGGGCCATGCGGTCTATTTCTTTTTCCCATTCTTCCCACCCCCAAAAAGCCATAGAGTAGCTATATGTGCAATAATTCAGATAATACCGCAGGGGTTGAGAGGCTTCGATATGAACCGGTTCACCGACTGCGGGCAGTGTGTCGGGTATGGAAGCCAGATTATCGCCACACCAAGAAACAGAGGCATGGCAATAGTGGCGCAGGTAGTGGTTTAGTCCGCGTGCCATAGAGATTCCGTTATTCCCTTGTATCTCTATTTTATCGCCATTCTGCCTCAGTTCGAAGAAATCTTTTTCGGCAGGAACGAGCGTAAAGATGAAATCATCGGAGTGCGATGGCACAATGCGTCCGGCGAGCCGGGCGGCAGAGTCTGTATATTCCGGAGTCCGGGAGCAAGAGGTAATACATAAGGCTATGAGTCCTATGAATAAGAAACAGTGTCTTGACATGGCTTTATGAAAGTTTCAATTAAATTTATTTACATATAATGTCTGTGAATACAGGATAGTGGTCCGAAATTTCACCCAAATCTATCGTTTTTCCCTCGATATTTATTTCTCGCACGATTTTGCTGTCGACTATCTTTATCTTATTCTTCCCTTTTTTGCTCAATAAAATGAAGTCGATCAATGCGCCGTTGTCGGTTCTTCCGGGGATCGTGTTGCCGACCGTGTCGCTTGCAATGATAAAATCTTTTTGGTATAGAGGAAAAGATACATTGCTTCGCGACCAGCGGAAAGAGTCGTTGAGGTCTCCGGCCACGAATACGGGTTTTTTCATTTCGCGGGAGTCGTTGCAAATGATTTTAGTTCCTTGTCTGCGTTTTTCGTTATTGAGGTCGGAATGTGTGGCGATGAATACAAATTTTTCGAGTTCCAGTTGAATGGCCGCTCTCGGCTCGTCTCCCGGGAGATAAGCGATGTACCGGCTGACAATCGGCAAATTTTTTTTAACCAATGCGCCGCAACCGATGCTTCCCTTCTTGTCAAACCGAGCCGCATTGGCATACACATCGGTATATTCGATTCCTGTATGTTCGGCTATTTCGCGCAGCAGATAACGGTTTCCCCGGCTTTGAGAGGCACTGTCCAATTCTTGTAACGCGATGACATCGGCATCCAAAGCTTTGATGACTTGTGCAAGTTTTTTCACGTTGCCTTCGTTGATTTCTCCCGGATCATAGCCTCCTTTGCAATAATGGGTGTTGTAAGTGAGCAGTCTGATTGCTCCCGGGGCTTTGGGATAGGACTGCGGTTTTACCGAGAACAATGTCCCGGCCAAAACGATGGAGAGTAATATAGCTTTCTTCATAATGTGTTTTATATGTTTGTCGACTGTTTTTGTAGGGATAAAAAGAACCCGAAGTTCATTGATATGGACTTTGATAATTGTATAAATAAGTTTACTAAGAATGACTTATCTCTTGATAATCTTTCCTTTGAATGCCGTGCCGTTATCTGCGAAAATTTCCACGATGTATATTCCGTTCGATAAAGAGGAGATGTCGACCGATGCCGTGCCGGGGTTGTTTGCCTCTAATTGTTTTTGACCGGTCATCGAGTAGATGTTTGTTTTTCTGACGGGGGATTCGCTTTGAATGTTTAATGTGTTTTGTACTTGGGTGGGATATATTCGAATCGAATTGCTTCGGGTGGCATTTTCGATTCCGCTTAGCCCGGGAATCTCGATGTCTACATAAACGGGGTAGTGGTCGGATATCGATCCTAAGTCAATGACAGACCCATTTACTTTCAACGTGCGGACAATGTGTGTCTCAACGATTTTAATTCCCGAGTCTTTATAATCTTTGAACAAGATATAATCGATGAGAGCCCCGTTGTCGGTCCGGCCCGGAATGGTGTTACCTTCCGTATCGCTGACGATAGAAAATTTATCGGCCAGTACGGGGAATGCGATTCCTCCGTTGCTCCATCGGTGAGAATCGTTCAAATCGCCGGCGAGGAAACAGGGTTTACGGATATAGTCGGTTGCACTGACCAATGTGCTTGCGCTTTGGGTTCTTTTTGCATTGTTCAGGTCGAGGTGGGTTCCCATGAATGTGAATTTCTCGAAATCCACCCGTACTGCGCTACGAGCTTCATCGCCTGCCAACGGGATAATCTTTTTCTTTACTACTTCCAAATCTTTTTTAAAGAGTAGTCCCGGACCTACTTTACCGCCATTGATGGGGGCTAAGCCTCCGAAGAAGTGCTGATAATCGAGTCCGGTGAATTCGGAGATTTGTTTTAACAGATCTCTTCTTCTACGATCGCTCATGGCGCTGTCCAGTTCTTGCAGGGCAACTACGTCGGGGTCGAGGGCTTCGATAACCGAGGCAAGGCGCCGAGTGTTGTAATCGTCGATAGAGCCGGGGTCGCTTCCTCCTTTGCAATAATGAGTGTTGTAGGTGAGCAGACGAATGACATTTTCTTTTTTGGGGTATGTCTGAGCGTTCAAACTGATGTTCAGACAGATAAAAAACGCGAGTAATAGAGTAATTTTTTTCATGATAAATGTTTTTGTTTTGAAAGCCGACGTGTTGTCGAAAATCTTACGGCTATTTATATACAAGACAAATATATAGTGGAAAAGGGTAGTCTGCAAATTATTTTTTTTGAGAGGAAGCCGTCGGTCGTATCGGGGAATAATCGTTATTGGCGTTCTATGGCTGGGTGAAAGTATTGTGTTTTTGTTGGTGTTGGGCTTTATCGTTTTGTCTATCGGAGCGGGAGCAAGTGCGGTTTCTTTTAATTTAGCCGATCCTTATTCATTCGGACATTTTATGGGACAGGCATTCGGCGGAGTGACGGGTATTCTGTTTTTGGTGCTGTTGTTGGTGTCTCTTTATATTGCTTTGCGGCTTATGTTCGCCGTTTATGCTTACGTCGAAGATTCTTCTATCGGGGTTATGGGTGCGGTTCGTAAAAGCTGGACGATGACACAGGGAAACATGTGGACTATCCTCCTTTGTATTTTGATGATTATCGTTCTGAATTTATTGGGGCTCATAGCTTTTATTATAGGTGTATTCGTAACTATGATTATCACTATGTTCATGACGGTAGCTATGTATCGCCAGATTAAAGAGGGCGAGGAAATAGTAATCGTGGAGGAATAAAGGATTGTCGTTTCTTCGGTATCTTCTCGATATTTGCGGCACACCGGGAGAGAGGTTGATGCCTTGATACGTTACTGTTGCTGTCGATGTTTTCTAACCCCTCCGTCCTTCGGACACCTCCCCTATATTTTGCTCAGCAAAACACAGGGGAGGAGGGGGATACTCGGTTTGTTTCCGATGTTTCTTTAACTCCTCCGTTGTTTTAACCCCCTCGTCCTGCGGGCACTCCCCCTATATGGTTGTGCCACACCCCGCAATGCTGCGGGGCACGGCAGGGGAGGAGGGGATACTCATTAATTATCGACTGGGTCTTATCTATCGGTCAATTTGATTTATCTGTCTATAATCGAGGTTTTTGATAAGATGTCGAGAGCGATGACTACTGTCATATATAGAATGAGGCAGCCGATGATTCCATAAAGCCAACGGGCTTTTCGGCGGGAAAGTCTCGATGTGAGCATGCGGCAGTTCTTGCTGTTGAAGAACCAATTCCAGTCGGCTATCGCCGCACAGAGGGACAGTATGCCCGATATGAGAAACAGGCATAGAACGATGAGTGCAGGTATGAGTGCCGGAGTGTCGTTCATTGTGGGAGAGGGTTCAATATTTTTTCCTGAGGATATTTCTTCTATTTTTTCGATGTTTCGCTTGGCAAGAAAAATATAGGATTGGGGTTTCGGGCGATTCTATGATTTTCAGATGTCGAGTGTAATCGACCGGGCTCCGTTTTCGGTTTCGGCGATATGAACGTTTACGCAGTCATAGGGGAGCAGTTCTTTGATTTTGTCGGGCCATTCGATGAAGCATAGCGCACCGCTGGCGAAATAGTCTTCGACTCCGAGGTCATAGGCTTCTTCGATTTTGTCGAGCCGGTAGCAGTCGAAGTGGTAGATGAGTTCGCCGGTAGTAGCGGACCGGTATTCGTTGATAATGGCGAATGTGGGGCTATTGACGGGGTCGTCTACACCGAGTTCTTCACAAACGGCTTTAATGAAAGTCGTTTTTCCGGCTCCCATGTCGCCGTGAAAAGCGAATACCGTATTGTCGCCCATGAGCTTAATGAATTGTCGGGCTGTTTCTTGTATTTGGTCAAGATTTTTTATCGTAAGCGTGTGCATGAGTTTTTATTTTTTCGTGAGTGTTATCAAGGGAATCATCATTTCTTCCATAGAGATGCCTCCGTGTTGGAACGTATCTTTATAGTACCCTACGTAGTAGTTGTAATTATTGGGGTATGCAAAGAAGTCGTGGTTCGTGGCGAATATGTAGGTGGAGCTGACGTTTGGCGACGGCAGTCCGTATCGTTCGGGCGTTTTGATTTCATATACCTGCTTGGGGTTGTAGCTGAGCGATTTCCCTACTTTATACCGTAGATTGGTATTGGTGTTTTTATCGCCGATTACTTTGATGGGGTTATTGACGTGTACCGTCCCGTGATCGGTGGTGAGAATGATTTTAAAATCTTTTTCGGCGATTTTGCGGAAGAGGTCGAGTGCCGACGAGTGGCGGAACCAAGACTCGGTAATGGAGCGGTATGCGGCCTCCGAGGATGCGAGCTCACGAATCATTTTGGATTCGGTGCGGGCATGGGAAAGCATATCGACGAAATTGAGCACGCAGACATTGAGTTGGTTATTCTCGATTTGCGGGAAGTTTTGAATGAGTCTTTCGCCGAATGCCGATTCGTTGATTTTATTGTAAGAGAATGTATATCGTTTGCGGAACCGGTCGAGCAAAGTCTGAATGAGGGGAGCCTCGTTCAGGTTTTTGCCTTCCTCTTCGTCCTCGTCTACCCATAGGTCGGGGAACATGCGGGCTATCTGATTGGGCATCAAACCGGAGAAGATAGCGTTTCGGGCATATTGCGTGGCTGTGGGCAGGATACTGAAATAGAGGTCTTCCTCGGCCGTAAAGTATTCGTTGAGCAGAGGCTTGATCACTCTCCATTGGTCGAAACGGAAGTTGTCGATGAGTATGAAAAATACTTTCTCCCCGTTGTCGATGAGGGGGAAGACTTTGGTTTTGAAAAGTTCATGGCTCATCAAGGGGTGCTCGCCTCCGGTAATCCACTTTTCGTAGTTTTTCTTGACGAATTTGGCGAAAGCGCTGTTGGCTTCGGTCTTCTGCATGGTGAGCAGTTCGTCCATATCGCTTTCGGCTTGTGTGAGTTCCAATTCCCAGAACACGAGCTTTTTGTAAACTTCGAACCAGTCGTTCCAAGAATAGGAGTCGTTTATTTGGCTGCTAATGTGTTGGAACTCCTGTCGATAGTCGCTCGATGTCTTTTCCAAGATGATCTCTTTGTGGTGGAGATTTTTTTTTATGGAGAGGAGAATCTGATTGGGATTGACCGGCTTGATGAGGTAATCGGATATTTTGTTTCCGATGGCTTGGTTCATGATGTTTTCTTCTTCGCTCTTGGTGATCATGACGACGGGAATCTCGGGATTTTCCATCTTGATCTGGCCGAGGGTATCGAGCCCGCTCAATCCCGGCATGTTTTCGTCGAGGATAATGAGGTCGAAGGTCTCATGAGCAGCTTTTTCAAGCGCATCTCGTCCATTCGATACAGTTGTGACTTCATATCCTTTTTGTTGTAGAAAGAGGATATGCGGTTTCAGTAAATCGATTTCATCGTCGGCCCAAAGTATTTTACCGTTTTTCATAAGGCTCTGTCGGTTGAGGATTGTTTTCAAGGAATAAGAAATAGTCTTCGAAACTGTATCCTTCGAGCAGTTTCTTGAAGTTATCCTCGCTGATCATTACGGGTCTTACTCCCGGCGGATAACGGAATGTTTCGCTGTTATCGAGAACCCGACGATAGTGGGATAACTCGTCAAAGTTATTAAATCCTTTGACAACTAACATACTTATTTCGTTAAAGGTCATTATTTCGAGGTCGAAATCTTTAATGACGAAGCTGGTGAAGTTGTGTTTCGCCACGTCGAAGAGTAATTGATTGGACGACACGCTGTCGGTCGCATAGACCAGAAGTAGCACGTGCGGTGCATTCAGGTCTTGTGTGAACGTTGCCTGAGCGGTATCGTTCGCCAACGTCGTCGTATCGTTGGTGAGCCGTGCCTTCCAAATCATTCCCCGCATGTTCCCGCTGCCTTCGGCAACCTGACGTCCCTGAGCGACTCCTTTGAGCATTGTGGTCGCCATAGGCGAAACGTCGGCTTGCGGGTAACGTTCGAGCAGATCTTTCAAGCCCGCTTTGAAATGGTCGTACTGTTTGTCACCGATGTAGGCCAGCGCATCGAGGAAAAGGAATTTGGGCATAAGCGGCGAGAGCGGATATTTTTCTTTCATGAAAGTCGTGTTCCCGTGTACCGTTCTGTTGTCGTTTTCGAGATAAGCGGCATAGGTGGCTTCGTAAATAGAATCTTGAACGGCGCTCATGCGTCGCAGATTATCCAAATAATGCGGATCGGCCATAGCTTGCGCATAGGGGCTTTCGGGGAATACAGAACGAATCTTATCCCGGTATATCCCTGCGGTGACGACATCTCCGTTACGCATGTACATGAGGTACATGTTATAGTATACGTCGAGCCGGTAGGGGTTCTCGGGGAACCGCTCTTCCAATAAGTTGAAGTTGGCGATGGCCGCCGGGTAGTCTTCGAGTTTGTTTTTGAGGATAATACCCATGTTGAACAAGCCTTCGGCAACGACTTCGTTCGATGTTTCCATTGCCTCCGGTGTCATAGGTATTTGTTTGAGGTAGAATTCGGGTTTATGGGGATCGTCGGCCGCGTCGGATTGTATGCTGTCGGGGTTTTCTTCATCGGGGAGAGAATTGTCGGCCAAATCTTCGTTTTCACTGTTTCCCGATTGTTCGGCAAAGTCGCTCATGGAGAATCCCGATTTGTTGCGACGACGCCAGTCGTCTTCGAGTTTTCGGCTACCCCAAATCCGTTGGAATTCGGTTTTACCGGCAGAAACCATAGGCTTGTTATAGAAGTACCATGATTTGTCCCCAGAGAGAATCGTCGTATTTTGTTTGGCCGAGTTGTCGTTGTTGAACTGAGGGCCTTGTTGTTGGGCGAGATATTCTTCTCGCTGTTGTGCTTCGGCCTCTTCTTTTTCTTTTTTGATGAGGTCGTCGATGATTTTTTGTATGGCTTTGTTCCGGTCGTCTTCGCTCATGGCCGCCAAGTTTTGCAAACTGTCTTGCAGCTCGACATTTTGTGCATAGACAACCAGCTCGTCGAGGACGGACGATCGTCGGGAGAGCAGGTCGTATTGGGGATAGTCTTCTTTCAGTTGGGGAATGGCTTCGGCATAGCACGGTTGGGCATCGACATACTCTCTTCTTTCGAAATAGAGATTGCCGAGCGTGATTTGGCAGATGGCTTTTTCTATGCCGTTGCGAGTGCTCTTCTGGTTTGCCAAGCGGTAGTTTTCCATCGCTTTGAGCGTGTCTTTGCGGGACAGGTAGAGATTGCCGATGGCGTAGTATATTTGATCGAGATATTCTTTGTTACGATCCCGGGAAGCCATACGGGTGAGTTTCTTCACCTCTTTCGAAATATCTTTCCCCGAATAGACTTCGGTTTGTTTGATCCGAGCATTGAATTCGGTTCGATAGGGTGGGTTCATGCCGATGACTTTTCCGTATGTCTGGTATGCTTTCGTGGGATTTTGTGTGGCTGCATAGAGTTGCGCCAGCAGGAATGTCATTCGGATGCGTTGTTGCTTGCTCGAAGCAGACTTAATGGCCGTTTCGAGAAAAGGAATGGCTTTTTCGTATTCTCCTTTGTGAACAAGGAAATCGGCATTGACTGTCGCAAACCAGTTGTTTTGGGATTCGGGCAATTTCTCGTTGTTGATTTTGAGCAGGATATCTTCCGCTTCGTACAACCAGCCCATAGCAATGTAGCACCGAGCTTGCCAAATGCGCGACTCTGCTACCAAATCGGGCATCCAAGTGAAATGGCGGGATATATAAAGGAAGGTCGCGGCGGCTCCGAGGAAATCGCCTTTGTAGTATTGTGCTTTTCCCATAAGCCTCCATGCGTTGTGAATAAACGGGTTGTATTCGTCCCGTTTCATATACTCCCGGTATTTGGGGTCGCTCATTTTTTTAGAATTTCTTTTCGGCCTTTTCTTAATGGAATGCAACTGTATGGCTTTCTGGCATTTCTCGATAGTCCGATCGAAACTTCCCGATGGTTGCGGGTCTTTGGGGTTTGCATAGGCTTGTGCCGGATGCATGAGCAGGAGGTCCGTGAAATTATCCTCGTATCCTTCTTCCATCTCTTTGAGTTGTTCTTTGTAATTTTCTATTCCGTTGAAATAGACGTTGTAGCGGGTGGTAAAGCTATGGTAAAAACGTGTCACCGCCGTATTCTTTTTCGTGGAACAAGATACGAGTGTAAGAACAATAAATAAACCGATAGTATGTAGTATTCTTTTTTTCAATCGATGTTATAGGGATAATGCTCCATTTTTTAAACTGAATTTTTCCTGTTTTATTGCTTTTTACCGGTTGCAGAATGTAGGTAGGAAGCTATAATTTTTACAACAAAATAGGCGATTATCAAGGTAAATACGATGGTTGCTCCCGCAGGGACGTCGAGCCAATAGGAGAGTAATAGTCCTCCTATGCCGCAGAGGAGATTGATTGCTCCCGACAGCCAAACGATATTTCGGAATTTGTGACAGAAAAGTTCGGCGATCATTTGCGGTAAAGAGAGTATGGAGATGAGGAGCATGATACCGACTAGACGAATGGTAAGAACCACGGCGGTCGCCACAAAAAATGTCATGATGTAGTTGACGAGGCGTGTCTTGATACCGCGGGTGTGGGCAAAGTCGGCATCGAAAGCCGTATATACGATGGTCTTGTATTGCAACTCGGTGTAGAAAATCAATAATGAGGCAAAGGCCGCAAAGATGAATATATCCGTGCGGGTGATGGTGAGAATGTTTCCGAAAAGAAATTCCGTGAGCCCCGGTGTGTAGCCGGGTGTCATGAAAATAAAAATGATTCCGATTGCCATGCCTAACGCCCATACGACCGCTATGGCAGAGTCTTCACGAACCGATTTGCCCCGAGACAGCCATTCGACTCCCAATGCTGAAAGGATAGCGAAAACAAGAGCCGAAAGCGTGGGATTGATGCCGAGGTAATACCCTACACCCAAACCACCGAAAGATGCATGGGTTATGCCCCCGGTAATAAATAGCATGCGGCGTGCGACGATGTATGTGCCGATGATGGCACTTGTTATGGAAATGAGTAGTATCGCCCACAAAGCATTTTGAAAGAATGTATAATTGAGAATGTCTATCATAAGCAATTATTTGTCGATCGTTCTTTGTTCATTGACAACGAGCAATATTTCGTCTCGCAGTGAATCGGGGACGGCGATTTGCCGTAATTGCAAACTGCGTACCCACCCCGGCACATCTTCCGGTCGTAGCGTATAGAAAATTTCCCGAAAGAGTTCTATTTGTTCGGGTGTATAGCTGTCGGGGTCGATTCCTTTCCAAGCATCGAGCTCTTCGTCGTCGTAGTATTCTATTGTTTTGCTTACTCCGGCGAGCAGGCTGTCTCGTTCGCAAACGAGATGCCGTCCGCAACATTCTTGCGGAGGTTCCTGAATTTTGGTTTGAGCTATTTTATTAGTTTTTTCAACCTGTTTTTTTAAATCCCGTCGATGGAAATAGTAAGTAACAATACCTAAAAGTATGATGGCTGAGATGAGTATAATCATAATCGTGTTCCTTCTTTTTCGTCCTTTTCAAGCGAGAAGCCCGCTTTACAGAGGTCTTTCCAATAGTTGGGGTATGATTTATCCACTACCGAAATGTCTTTAATCTTTATTCCCGGGAAGAGAAACGAGGCTGGGGCAAATGCCATAGCCATGCGATGATCGTCGTAGGTTTCTATGACCGGTGCAACCTTCGGAGTGATAGATTCTCCGTCCCATTCGAGTGATTTATCCGAAGATATTAGTTTATATCCTAATTTAATAAGTTCGTTTTGTAGGGCGGATATGCGATCTGTTTCCTTTATTTTAAGGGTTTGCAGCCCTGTGAATTTGAATGGAAGCCCTATTAAACAGCAAGTTACGACAAGGGTTTGAGCCAAGTCGGGTTGCTCGGATAGATCCTGTTCGTATAATGAAATGGTTTTGTCCGATTTTCTTAGTTTTATGCCTTCCTGAGAAAACAGGCTGGAAACACCCAGAGGTTCGAAGAGTGCGGCTATGCGGGCATCACCTTGAAGGCTTTTGTTCGAGAGATTCGGCAGGAATATCTCAGCTTCGGGTGCGAGCGCCGCGATTTCATACCAATAGGAAGCCGCCGACCAATCCGGTTCTATTCGGAATTGCTTCGGGCAGTATCGGCCGGCCGGAATTCGTATGGTATTGTTGGAGCGGTGTGTCTCTATACCGAAATGAGACATCATTTCGAGAGTCATTTCGATATAAGGCGTAGAAACTATTTTGCCTGTGAGGGTCAGCTCCAATCCGTTTTGCATATAAGGTGCTATCATGAGTAGCGCCGATATGTATTGGGAGCTGACATTACCCGGTAGAGAAAGCGCTCCGCCTCTTAGTTCTTTCCCAAAAATTTGCAAAGGGGGGAATCCTTTTTTGTCGACGTATCGGATATCCGCTCCCAAAGTGTGTAGAGCATCGACCAGTATTTTTATGGGGCGTTGTTTCATTCTCTCGGAGCCCGATATGATACATTCGTAATCTCGTTTTTGAGCATAGTAGGCCGTGAGAAATCGCATGGCTGTTCCTGCTCCGTGTATATCGATCGAACTGTTTTTTCTCGCGAAAGCCTGTTTCATGACCCGTGTGTCGTCACAGTTGGACACGTTGGTTATCGGTATCGAATCGTCGCACAGGGCGTTTATGACGAGTGCCCTGTTGCTGATACTTTTGGATGCCGGCAGTTCGACTTCTGTGTGGCAGTCGTGTGGAGCAAAGACTTTGTAATTCATTTGTTCGCTGTGGGTTTTGTCGCAAAATTAGCAAAAAAAGAGGAATGGTATGTATCATTTCTTTATTTACCGATGAAGTATTTCTCACAAATCTCTCTTTTCAGCATCTTTTGTTTTTGTAGTCTCTTTTATTTTTTTGTCGCATGGAGGAGAAGGGCGGATAGTTTCCTTGATACGTTTCCTTTGTTGCAGATATTTTTTAACCTCTCCGTCCTTCGGACACTTCCCCTATGACTGATGCCACATAGGGGAGGTGTTTAAAAATGTTCGAAGTGGATTTCACCCTCCTCCTTGCTGAGCCTCATAGCCTTACAGGGTGTTTGTTGTCAAGTAAGATATAGGGCGGGTGTCGAGTAGTAAAGGAGGGGTTGATTTTTGTCAAAAATCTATTCGGCAGCTTGTTTAACCACTCGCCGAGGGAACCGGAATGTGCTTGTCGGCACGACATCGCTAAAATTCATGTTTACCCCCTGATTTTTTACTGAGCCGAATTTTCTAATAACATTGCAGCTCGAATTGAATTTGACTGAAATCTCGCCTTTCCAAGTCTCGTTGCCGGATATAAAAGTAAAGGCTTCCGCAGTCCCCGAACGGTATATCTACCTCTTCTTCCTCGATACAGTTGAGTTGCAGAAGTAAAATCCATTCGCGGGCATCCATTTTGTGAAGCAGCCGGGTGTCTTTCTTGCGGAGATCCATTTTCCAAAGGTCGTAACCGCCTTCAAAGG
>ENA-UEOJ01001208-UEOJ01001208.1-human-gut-metagenome-genome-assembly--contig:-NODE-1208-length-18740-cov-6.657129_pt1 | contig 18740 bp, 17 predicted proteins | sample MGYA00242885_ERZ507886 | MGnify/ENA primary metagenome ERZ507886 (study PRJEB26167, sample SAMN06115505) | human gut metagenome | host: Homo sapiens | place: China:Anhui | collected 2015-08-07... | reverse complement strand
TCGATGTCGATGGACGCCGAGGCCAAGGGGCTGAAGGGTGTCGCCAACTGGTTCTTCGTACAGTTTCAGGAGGAGCAGGACCACGCCCGCATCCTGATGAACTACATCAATTCGCGCGACGCCAAAGTCGAGCTGAAGCCGATCGCCGAAGTGCGCACCGAGTGGACTTCGCCGCTGGACATGTTCAAGGATACGCTGGAGCATGAGAAGGTGGTGACTTCGATGATCAACAACCTTGCGTCGATCGCCGCCGAAGACAAGGATTTCGCTTCGGCCAACATGCTCGTATGGTTCGTGGACGAGCAGGTCGAGGAGGAGGAGTCGGTCCGCGACATGATCACCGCATGCGAGGCCGTCGAAGGCAACAAGTTCGGGCTTTATACGCTCGACAAGGAGTTGGCCGCGCGCGTATACCAGCAGGCTTCGCCGCTGGCCGCGAACAACGCCTGACCGCATCACATGCCGTAGTATTGAGCAAGCCGCTCCGGGGAACCGGGGCGGCTATCGTTTTACCTTGTAGTTTATTCCCGCCTTGCGGGCCTGCGCGTGCTGGAACTGGCGGCGGATGCGGTACAGCCGTCCGTCTTTGATAAGCCGTGCCCCGTCTGGTGGTAGCAGAAGGGAATGTCCGCATCGAGACACTGCCGGCGGATCGAAAGCACCCAGTCGAAGTCGCACGGACGGGCGTCGTTGCCCGATTCGCCGTCCGCGGAGACCTCCTCGATCTCGGAGGTGAGGTATTGCGCGATGTCGAGCGGTCCGAGCAGCGGTGCGCAGACGATCAGCTTGTGGCGCAGGGGCGCTCCCAGCAACAGCGGAAGCTGGCGGTCGGCCGCCGCCTGATTCTCGACGGTGCAGCCCACGATCAGATTCTCGTAGCCGTCGCCCCAGTCGGGCGGCAGGACCTGCATCAGGCGGTCTATGCGTTTGGTGATGAAGAAGAAGCGCAGGTCGCTGCGCGTGCGGATCATCTCCCACGCCTCGGCGCGCCATGCGTCGGCCTCTTCGACCAGAAAATCCGACGTGAAGCAGGTGTAGACCATCTCTCCGGCAGGAACCTTGAACCGTCCGTCGCGGCTGCGGCGCACGGGCAGGTTGAACGCCGAGGTTTTACGCATCTCGCTGCTGTCCTTGTCGTGCCGTTCGTCCTGCCGGTATACGTAGCAGTGGCGGCAGCCTTCGCTGATCTTGCGGCATCCGTGCCACGGGTTTCATCCGACCGACATGATCCGTTATCTCAGCTCCATGCGCAGGCGCACCATGTGGCGGCACTCAATGCCGTTTTCGAAAATCGGAGCGGGGAAGTGCTTCCGGAAGTAGTCTTCGTCGATGCCGCAGCGGACGAAACCGCACCGTTCGTACAGGGCGATCTGTCCCGCGCCGATGTCTCCCGTGCCGATTTCGAGCAGTCGGAACCCCGCATCGCGGGCCGTTCGTACGGCATGCTGCAATAACGCCGTGGCGATGCCGCGGCGCTGGTATTCGGGCGCGACGGCGATGTTGACCACTTCGGCCGTGAAGGGCCGCGTATGCAGCAATACGTACTGGCCGAGGATCTGTCCGCCCCGGCATGCGGCATAGGTCGTGCCGCGGCCGGCATAGTCGGCCACGGACTCTTCCGATTCGTCGGCCAGCAACAGCAGGCTGCGGTCCGGAGTGTCGGTTTTTACGATTTCGAATTCCATGCGTTGAGGATTTAGAGAAGCGATGCGGCACCTTGGAAAGTCGCCAGCACGACGATATAACGCAGTGTCTTGCCGGCGAGCATCGAGCCGCCCGTGAGCCAGACGTTGCTGCGCATCAGGCCGAGTACGATGGCGATGGCTTCGCCGATGGTGGGCAGGAACGAGAAGAAGGCCATCATCGCCCCGCGCCCTGCGAGAAACCGGCGGGCCTTGTCCAGCTGTTTCTCCTTTACGCCCAGCCGGGTGATCCATTCGCTCTTGCCGAGCGTGCCGATCCAGTAACAGCTCATGCCGCCCAGTGTATTGCCCGATGCCGCGGAGACGACGCACAGCACGGGGTCCAGCCCCATGTGCACCAGTACGAGCATCACGGCCTCGGAGCTGAACGGCACGACGCTTCCGGCGATCAGCGCCGAGAAGAAAAGGCCCCAGTAGCCCCAGTCGATCAGAAATTGCGTGAGTGTCTCCATGTGTCGTGTCCGGTTTTGTGCAAGAGTAGTCCGCCTGCGGGACAAAGATAGTTTTTTTGCCCGAAAGGGGTTGCACGTGCCGGATGAAAAGCGCTAATTTTGTCTGAAACGAATTCTCACCGCTTATGTTGAAAACCGGACTTTGTATCGTATTGTTCGCCTTGGCCGCCGGGTGCGCGCCGAAGCAGAAACCCTTTACCGACTATGTGAATCCCCTGCTGGGAACCGCGACGCTCTGGGACAGCGTCGATCTGGGCTTTAAGCCCACCAAACGTACGTGGGGAGCCGAGGTCTTCCCCGGCTCGTCGCTCCCCAACGCCATGGTGCAGGTCAGCCCCGTCACCAAATTCCACAGCGGGGCGGGCTACCAGTATGAGGATAGCGTGATTTACGGCTTCACCCACACCAACAAGGGGCATTGGAACCTCTGCCATATTCCGCTGCTGCCCGTCACGGGCACGCCGCTTCCCGGAGACTACTGTTCGCCCTACAGTCATGCGCGCGAATCGGCCGCTCCGGGTTACTACCGGGTTTTTCTCGACCGCTACGGCGTCGATGCCGAGCTGACCTCGACGCTGCGCTGCGCGTTCCATAAATACACCTATCCCGCCGGGGCGCAGGCGGCTCTGCTGGCCGACCTGCAGCGTTCGAACGAACATGTTCGCGCATGGGATATCCGTAAGGAGGGCGACAACGCCTTCGCCGGATGGCAGCAGACGGGCGAGAAGATGTATTTCTATGCCGTGGCCGACCGTCCCGTGACCGGGATCGAGCCGGTTGCGGAGGGCGATCGTGAAATCCGCATCGTCCGCTTCGGCGACGGCGACGGTCCCGTCGAACTGCGGATCGGGTTCTCGTTCGTGAGCGAGGAGAACGCCCGGAAGAATCTCGAAGCCGAGATGCTCGGCAGGAGTTTCGCCGCCGTGCGCTCCGAAGCGAGCGCTGTATGGAACGATCTGCTGGGGCGGATCCGTGTCGAAGGAGGTACGGAGCGCGAAAAAGGATTGTTCTATTCGAGCCTTTACCGCTCGTTCCTCTGGCCCGCGCTGCGCAGCGACGTGAACGGCGAGTTTACCGATGCGGACGGCGAGGTCGTCAATACCGGGTTCCGTTATTACACCGGGCCTTCGTATTGGGACGATTACCGCAACAAGCTGATTCTGCTCGGCCTGCTGGCTCCCGATGTCGCGGCCGACGTCATCAGCTCGGACACCGACCGGGGTGAAAAACGGGGCGGATTCATGCCGACCTTCTTCCACGGCGACCACGCTTCGGCGTTCGTGGCCGGAGTGTACCTGCGCGGCATCCGCGGTTTCGACGTGCGGCGCGCCTACGAGCTGGTCCTGCGCAACGCCACCGTGCAGGGGCCGAGCCGCCCGTGGCTCGACGAGTATGTCGCCCGCGGCTATATCCCCGAAATGGATGTCGAGAATCCCGTGACGCAGACCGTATGCAAAGCCGCGGTTACGAAAACGCTCGAATACGCCTACGACGACTATGCCGTGGCGCTGCTGGCCGATGCGCTGGGAGATGGGGCGAACCGGGATATGCTGATGAAGCGCACGTCCAATTACAAGAACCTCTTCGATCCCTCGACGGGCCTGATGCGCGGACGGCTCGATGACGGCTCGTGGATCACGCCCTTCGACGATCAGTATCCCTATTACGAATACATGTACCGTGAAGCCAACGCTTGGCAGCAGGCGTTCTTCGCGCCGCACGATACCGAGGGGCTGATCGGTCTCTATCCCAGCCGCGAGGCGTTCGGGGTGCAGTTGGACAAGCTCTTCTCGATTCCGTGGAAGGGCTACGAGGTGGACAACCTTTCGGGTTTTATCGGGCAGTACTGCCACGGCAACCAGCCCGACCACAGTTTCCCTTACCTGTATTACTTCATCGGCCGTCAGGAGCGTTCGCAGGAGCTGCTCGACCACATTCTGGACCGGTTCTACGGCATGGGACCCGAAGGACTGGCGTTGTCGGGCATGGACGACGCCGGCGAGATGTCGTCGTGGTATGTTTTCAACGCCATCGGGCTTTACACCTATTCCCCGGCCGATCCCGAATATATCGTCACCGTGCCGCTGTTCGACAAGGTCGCAGTGTCGCTGGGCGACGGTTCCCACTGGTCGATCCGCCGCGAGGGAACGGGCCGCCGGATTACGGGCATCACGTGCGGCGGAAATCCGGTCGGTGGTTGGTTCGTGTCCCACGATGCGCTGGACAAAGGCGAGCTGGTGATTGCGACCTCGGAAAAATAGACGGTTGCGGACGCCCTGCGGATGATACGACGCGCGGGCATGCTCAGTAACCGGCCGGGATTGTCCGGACGACAGCGGCGGCGGAATCGGTTTCCGCCGCCGTTTTTTGTGGCGGAAACGCTCGATGCGGTTCGTCGGTTCGGGGCATGCGGACCGGAATCCGGACCGGGGCCGGTCGCGGAAAGCGAAGGCCGGAGCACGAACGCCCCGGCCTTCACTCGTTCCTGTGTTCCGGGCGGCATTACTCCTCGGCCCAGCTGCGGATGACCTGACTCTGTACGTTTACGCCGTATGCAGCGGCCTTGGCGAGGATGCGCCGGGCCAGAGCCGCCTTTTTGTTGTCGGGCGCATAGCGGAAGTAGGCTTCGGCGGCCCGTACGTGCTCGGCGTCTACGAGCGGGAATTCGCGCGTTTCGGGAATCCCGAATGCCGAGTCGGGCAGTTCGTGCCGCTCTTCGGCGGTAAGCCGGTCCGCGGTCTTGTGTTTTGTCGCTGTCGTCATTGCTTTCCCTTGTTTGGTGATCCGTTTCGGGAAGGTGCAATTTTTCGGCCAGCGCGTCCGCTTGTCTTCTGAATTGCGGCCGGACTATCCGATTAGGGTGGCGACGATGCGGCGGCCCGAAGCGCGGTTGCGGAATTCGCAGAGGTAGATGCCCTGCCATGTGCCGAGGTTGAGCCGGCCCTGTGTGACGGGTATCGTCAGCTCGACGCCCGTGAGCGTCGATTTGGCATGCGCCGGCATGTCGTCGTCGCCTTCGAGCGTGTGGACGTAGTAGGATTCGCGCTCGCGGACCAGCCGGTCGAAGATGGCCGAGAGGTCCGTGCGGACGTCGGGATCGGCGTTTTCGTTGATCGAAAGACCTGCGGAGGTGTGTTTGATGAAGAGATGCACCAGCCCGGCGTCGGGCAGCGTCGGCAGGTTGGCCGTGATTTCGTCCGTGACGAGGTGAAAGCCGCGGGTGCGGGGGCGTAGTGTGAATTCGATCTGCTGGATCATGGCGATGTTGTAAATTGCTGCGGTAAAGATACGAAAAATCGGAGCATGCTCCCTTTGCCGTTGCGCGGTCCGGGGCATATCGCATGCGGATGTCCGAAATTGTGTGGCGGAGTGTTGGAAATTCCGGCATTTATTGTGATATTAGAGCATAAATTCCCAAGATTATGTATACAATACTGAGATTTCTGTTCCCGGACAAACCCTATACCGCCGGCAATTCGTGGCTGCTGCTCGCGGCCCGCATTATTTTCGGAGGACTGCTGATGTCGCACGGCATCGCCAAGTGGCAGAACTTCGATGCGCTTTCCGCCGCGTTTCCCGATCCGCTGGGTGTCGGCGGCGGTGTTTCGCTCGCGCTGGCGATCTTCGGCGAAGTCGTCTGTTCTGCCGGGTTTATCGCGGGGTTGTTCTACCGGCTGGCTCTCATCCCGATGATTTTCACGATGTGCGTGGCTTTCTTCGCCGTACACGGCGGCGATCCGTTCGCGGCGCGCGAACTGGCGCTGGCCTATCTGTCGGTTTACGTGCTGATGTACGTCGCAGGTCCCGGTCTCTATGCGGCCGATACGCTGATTGCTCGGCATCTTCCGAAGCCGCGGCGGTAGTTGAACCGGTTCCCTTATCCAGATTCCGCCCCGATACCCTTTTTCCCGGAAGAGGCGATGGATGTGTCTCGCATTTTCGCAGGCAGAATGCTTAAGACACGTTCGGTAGATTCCTTGTCCATTCGATAAAGCGACGAGACCGACACCTTCTGATCGGATGTCGGTCCCGGTTTGTTTTTGATTATTTGCCGATGCAGCATATTAGACTGATTGACTACCAATAGTTTGAAACTTAAACGGTAGGAAAGTCTGATTTTGCTCTTTATTCTTCGCTGAACTTTTGCAAAGATACTGCGTTTTTCCGGTACAAGAAAACAAAAGAAAAGACTTTGATAAAAAAGGTGGTTTTTGGTGTAAATTTGCTAGCTGTACTATGAGATTTTCAGAAGATTTTGCATAGAATTTCATTGCTGGCGAAAAGAAAAAAAATACCCAGTAGGCTAATTTTCTTCTCTCCCTCTATTTGACTTAACTTTATTGCCCGTGTATATAATAACGGTCATTAAAGTCAAGTTGAGAGTGGAGTTATATCTTTTTCTTTTGGCAAGCAAAAAATCAGTTATTGGAATTTTTCGAATGAACTGAAAAATTTAAGCCCCAACATATCATATAATATACAAATAGGAACGTTTTTAGTTACTATATGATATATTGAGGCTTTAAAACGTATTGCTGACGAGCTCATGCCTTTCACAAGACAAGGAACTTGCCCGGATCAAATCCGTTGGCGATATGTTCGTTCTCAAAAACATATCCCATTTGATTGCAAACGACATTTGTTCCGTTTATCTCAGCATTAATGTTGGTATGTGAATGCCCATAAATCCATGCGTCAATGCGACTGTCGGCAATAAGCCCACTCAGTTCAGTTGCAAATGCACTATTCAGCACTGAACCTTTATGGTGATGGGCGACGACCTCCAATGTGGGAAGATGATGTGTTACTACCACAATGTGCTTTGCGGTGCTTTCAGTTAGACTATGCTTGATGAAATCCAAGCAGAATTCATGCATCTGATTAAACTCCTCAGTTTGGAGCAATTTACCATTATACATTATCTGCCGAAAGTCGTTCATGCCTTTCCATATAAAATACTCGTCAGAAGGAGAAATCTGAGACCACAAAGTGCTCATGATAAAATCGGTATCATCAATCTTTACTACTTGATTCTGGTAATATCCTACATTCTTCTTGAACATCCAATTCCATTGCAGTCCCTTACCCATCACATCACAATAATTGTAATACTCATGGTTTCCGGGCACAATGAGCACTTGCCGATAATTTGCAGATGCCCATTTCCAAAAATTGCTCAAAGGTGCAACCTTGTTTTTCAAATAGAATATATCTCCGGCAAGAACCAGAACATCGCCAGTTACAGGTAATTCATTATGTTTCATCCACCTGCTGTTATCGCTGAATTCCAAATGCAGGTCGCTCATATATTGTATCTTCATAATCTTTTGTTTATTAATATTTTGTATAAATCAGTTCATAATTCTTTGAATTTGATTCATTGCCAATAATACCCTCCAAGAAAGAAAATTTATTATATAGGAATTGGTAGTGTTCAAGTTCTTCTTCCTCAAAGTCTATGTTCTCATAGCTGTTGTCTATCTCCTTGTTGATTTTATCGTACAAATCGACGGTCGTTTTGGCTATTCGTACTTCCAACTTGGCAATATCTTCTTTATTCTTAGCAATAGCCTTTTTGCAATTTTCGATTTCTTCTTTATAAAAGCATAAAACCTCCTCAAGAAGGACGTTTGTCAGCACACTTGGAGATGGGCTACATGGAAGCACAGTCAATTCACGACTTGGGGTAGTAGTAAGATAAAACAATTTACACCCCAAAGACTTTGTAACCTGTTTGTTATATTCATCGACTTTCATCAAATCTTCTTTAGATTGACTTTGGCATTCTTCATGAGACGGATGCTCTTTCTTTTTCAACAAAGGCATGTCTTTGTGTCTTAAATAGACCGTTGTATATTCACTCATACATAACCCTCCTTTTTTATTTCTTATGAAATTGCTCTACTTGTTTTTCAATCATCCTTTTTACCTGTTCAAATGATATGGGTGTAAAGTTATTGTTATCAACCCCTACATCGTATTGCGTCGGATAGAGATACTGAAGCCGGGCAGCGTCAATTCCAGTGTTGTTCTTCCTTGTATGTACGTGTCCGAACAGTTGCCACACATCTTTGTAACCGCCATCAAAGCATAGGAAAGGATAATGGTTCAAATATATCCTTTGTTTACCGACCTCTATGTGCATCTGCATTGCCACATGTTCAAATCTGTCAATGTAGCCTTGACGTATATTCTTCAAATCATGATTGCCCATAATCAGATATATCTTTCCGTTCAATCTATCCAGCATTTTAGTCCACTCAGCCGAACCGCTAAGACAGAAATCACCTAAGTGAAAAACAATATCATACTGTCCGACAGTATTATTCCAATTGGATATGATTGTTTCATTCATCATTTCCACATCCTTAAACGGCCTGTTGCAGAAACGAATGATATTCCCATGATAAAAATGGGTATCAGATGTAAAGAACACCTTGCTGCCATCAAATTTATAGTTCATTTCTTCTCAATTTATGTGCATCACTGCACGTTAATAATCTGGTTACCAACAGCCCATCAGACGGAAATGGCAGAAGAGCATCATAAAGGCGACTGTCACAAATGGGCATACAAACAAAATAGTTGGAAAGTTTGGTAAGGACTCTCCAACTATTCAGTTTCTATTCTCTCAAAGTACAATAATGTACTCGCTATGTTCGTTGGAAAGTATTTACTAAACGAGGTTCAATACGTGAAACATGAACACTCGACACAGATTCAGTGCGTTTATTGCTCTGAATTGCGGTTGTTATAGATAATATGTTCATTCTGTTTCTTTGCATTGTTAATGTTTATATTGTCTCAAAAGCAATGCAAAATTAGCAAATATCGCTGGAAAAATCGAACAAAACCAGCAGATTAACGCAATAAGAATTGAGATTTAAGCAGTTAGGAGAAAATCACGGAAGTTGGGAAAAGTGTTGAAAACCGTTTCAAAGCGGATTGCAGCAGGAAAACGGTTTCCTATTCGTTACCCGTTGGAAATGCAGATTTAACAATCTCCGTTTTATTTGCGCCGTTCTGCGTAGGTTTGCTTGTCAAGGTTTAACTCGTTGATTTATAGTTTTGCAACCAAAAAAAAAGACGAGTATGGCAAGAAGCACATTTCGCGTGCTGTTCTATGCGAACGGCAGCAAGGAGAAGAACGGAATTGTCCCCATCATGGGACGGGTTACAATCAACGGGACGGTGGCGCAGTTCAGTTGCAAGCGGAGCATCTCAAAGACGCTTTGGGATGCTAAGGGCAACTGTGCCAAAGGGAAGAGCGTGGAGGTAAGGGAAACGAACCTTGCGCTCGACAACATCAAGGCGCAAATCATCAAGCACTACCAGCGCATATCCGACCGCGAGGCGTATGTCACGGCAGAAATGGTGCGTAACGCTTATCAAGGCATAGGTTGCGAGTATGAAACGATACTCGGTGCGTTTGACAAGGAGAACGCCAAGTTCTTGAAGCGTGTCGGCAAAGACCGCTGCATGGGGTCTTACCGTGTAATGGTACGTTCAAGGAACTATGTGGCGGCGTTTATCAAGTCGTTCTACAAGCGCAACGACATGTCGATGCTGGAACTTATCCCCGACTTTATCAAAGAGTTTTCTGTATTCCTCACAACGGAGCAAGGGCTTAAAAACGCGACTGTATGGTTGGCGTGCATGTGGGTCAAGACTATCGTTTCACGGGCGCATTACAACGGTCTGATACCGAGAAACCCGTTTGCGCAGTTCCGTATTACTCCCAACGTAAAGGAAAGGGAATATCTTACGGAGGGAGAAATCCGACAGCTAATCGAACATGAGTTTACCGATGCAACGCTCGCTTTCACTCGTGACCTTTTCGTCTTTGCCTGCTTCACCGCACTCAGCTTTGCAGACATCAGGGAACTGACCACGGACGATATTATGGACGTAAACGGCGAGAAGTGGATTATTTCCAAGCGACACAAGACAGGCGTACCGTTCCAAGTGAAGCTGCTGGATATTCCATTGTAGATAATCGGGAAGTACAGACCGTTCCAAAAAGACAATTCAGTTTTCGGTGAAATCAACTATTGGAGCATCTGCAAAAAGCTGAAGAATGTCATCCGTGAGTGCAACATAAACAAGCAAATCAGCTTTCATGTTACCCGTCACACGTTCGGAACATTAGCCCTTAGCAAGGGTATGCCGATTGAAAGCGTGAGCCGTGTTTTGGGACACACAAATATCAAGACCACACAGATTTACGCAAAGATAACCACGCAGAAGTTGGGTAACGATTTGACGGCTTTCGGTAACCAGCTGAACCGGACTTTCGGTAACATCAAAGTGGCAGGAGTATGAAACGGACAACAATCACGATGGACAAGTACGGTAGGGTTACCGTACCGTCCGATGCCGCCAGCGTATGGATGAGCGAAATGGAATTGGTGAAACTTTTCGATGTAATTGCCCCGACACTCCGTGCCGCCATACGAGCCGTGTACAAGAGCGGAGTGTTGCCCCCTTATGAGGTGGAAAAACGTACCAAGATGCCCAACGGATATTATTTGGAAACTTATTCCCTCCCTATGGTCGTGGCACTTGCTTTCCGAATTGATACACCGAGTGCGTCAAGTGTACGCAATGCCATTTTAGAAAGACTGTGCTTGCGAAAAGAAAAGCAAATGCTATGGGTATCATTAAGCAACAGACAGCCGTGTAAATGTTAGCAGATACGGTCATGCGGCAATACGCCCGTGCGGTCACACAATTCCGTCAGTCCGAAGAAGTGCGGTTTTGCTTCTTCGGGCTTTTTCTTTTCGCCTTTCGATGGCTGATATTACCCGTTCCACTGCATTTTCTTATCCGTCAGTTCCTTTTGCGCCGTTCTGCATCGTTTTACGTATCAAAGTTTTAACCGCCCTGCCGTAGCTTTGCACCCATGTTTAATCCGCTTGCCGACAATATGTTGTCGGCACTAGAATCTTATTGAAAACATGGAGAAAAAAGAAGAATTTATCCGAGTAGGCACCACGCTCTACAAGATTGTGGACCAGCCCCGCATTGACGGCGGCTATGTGAGGAAACGCATCGCATGGAACTCCGAGACCCTGCGGCAGGACTACGGCAAGGACTATATGGCGGGCATCCCCAAGTATGACGGCTTCTGCACCGTACCCGACCATGTGGGCTACAAGCCCGTAGTCGGCAAGTTCCTCAACCTCTACGAACCGATAAGCCACCGACCGCAGGAGGGGGATTTCCCCTGCATCCGCTCGTTGGTGGAACACATCTTCGGCGAACAGTACGGGCTGGGCATGGACTATCTGCAACTGCTCTACCTCTATCCCATTCAGAAGCTGCCCATCCTGTTGCTCGTGTCCGAAGAAAGGAACACGGGCAAGAGCACGTTCCTGAACTTCCTGAAAGCCATTTTCCAAAACAACGTGACGTTCAACACCAACGAGGACTTCCGCAGCCAGTTCAACTCCGACTGGGCAGGCAAGCTGCTTATCATGGTGGACGAGGTGCTGCTCAACCGCCGAGAAGACAGCGAACGGTTGAAGAACCTCAGCACCACGCTTTCCTACAAGGTGGAGGCGAAAGGCAAAGACCGTGACGAGATAGGTTTCTTCGCCAAGTTCGTGTTGTGTTCCAACAACGAGCACCTGCCTGTCATCATTGACGCTGGGGAAACACGCTATTGGGTGCGGAAGATTGTGCCGTTACAGAATGACGATACCGACTTTCTGCAAAAGTTGAAAGCGGAGATACCCGCTTTCCTGCATTTCCTACAACACAGACAGCTATCCACCGGGAAGGAGAGCCGCATGTGGTTCAACCCGAAGCTGCTGGAGACGGATGCCCTGCAGAAGATAATCCGGAGCAACCGCAACCGGCTGGAGATTGAGATGGCAGAACTGCTGCTTGATATCATGGCGAAGATGGAGGTGGAAACGGTGTCCTTTTGTTTGAACGACATCATTCCCTTGCTAGTCTGCTCGCAAGTCAGGGTGGAGAAATCGCAGGTACGGAAAGTGGTGCAGGAGTGCTGGAAGCTGACACCTGCACCCAACGGTCTTACCTACACCGCCTACCAATACGGCGGCAATGACCGTTACCAGACCCGAAGAAGTGCGGGCAGGTATTATACCGTCACGAAAGAACTGCTGGAAAAGCTTTGATATTCTGTTGAATTGTTGAATAAGGGTAATAAAGTATTGATATATAAGAATATGCAACCTCAACAGACCGCCAACAACACACAACGGCTGATGAAAAGAAGAAGCAACGGCATATCACTCCGACCTCATTTTTTCTTTTCGCATCCGTTTGTTGGGTAGCACGCTTTTGTTGAGAGATTGTTTAGAGTGTATTTTGTAATATATCAGGTTATTACATATCAAATTCAACAGTTCAACGCTTTTTCACCCCTCAACAAGTCCACCGGGAAAATGGCAGGGATAAACACCGCCATCCGCAGGCTGGTCGGACGGACTTCCATCCTGCCGACCGAAAAGGGAAAGCCCTCATTGCTGGCGAAAAAAGAAAGGCATCCGACAGCCGCCGACACCGCCGCAGGCTTTTGGGAAACAAAAAGCCATAGCTCATTAGGGCGTTTTCTTCACGCACCGCTTCGCTCATGCTAAAAACACCCTAATGAGCCAGAGGGGTGTAACCCCTCTGGACACCCCCGTTTGCCCCGTGCGGCACGACCGCAGGCGGACGGACACCGACAAACAAGTTTGTAGAACCTAAAAAACAAGAAACGAACATGGGATACATAAGCATCCAAATCAACAAGGCGAAAGGGTCGGCTGACACGGGCGCATCCGACCACATCGAACGCAAGACAATGCCCAAGAACGCCGACCCGACACGCACCCACCTCAACCGTGAGCTGGTGGAGTTCCCCGACGGCGTGGCAGACCGTACCGAAGCGATAAGCCACCGCATCCGCACGGCAGGCATCAAGCGGAAGATAACGCCCGACCAAGTACGGGCAATCCACATCGTTCTTTCGGGCACGCACGAGGACATGATAAGAGTGCAGGACGAGGGCAGACTAAACGAATGGTGCGATGACAACCTGCAATGGCTGTACCGTACGTTCGGAAAGGAGAACACCGTTTCGGCAGTGCTGCACATGGACGAGCATACGCCGCACATCCATGCCACGGTCGTACCGATAGTGACGGGCGAGCGCAGGAAAGCGAGGAAGAAGCAGGCGGAGGGCAAACGCACCTACCGTAAGAAAGCCAACGCCGTGCGTCTGTGCGCTGATGACCTGCTGACACGTGAAAGGCTGGTAGCCTACCACGACAGTTACGCAAAAGCGATGGCGAAATACGGCTTGCAGCGTGGTGTCCGTGGTTCGGAAGCACGGCACACCACCACCGCCCAATACTACCGTGACCTGAAACGGCAGACGGGAGAGCTTGAAGCCAATGTGCAACAACTACAAACCGAACAGCGGCAGGCGGAACGGCAGCTTGACGAAGTCAGGAAAGAAATCAAGTCGGAGAAGCTGGAAACCGCCAAGACCGAAGCGAAAACGGCACTCGTGGCAAAGGTCGGTTCTCTTTTGGGCAGCGGAAAGCTGAAAGAGCTGGAAGCCGACAACCGCACCCTGCAAGGCGAGGTTGCTGCCCGTGATGAAAGCATCGAACTGTTGCAACGGCAAATGCAGCGTCAGCAGGAGAACCACCAACGGCAGCTTATGGAACTGCAAGTCAAGCACCGCAGGGAATTGTCGGACAAGGAAGCGGAACAGCAAAAGAAAGTGTCATTCTTGAAATCCATTATCCAAAAAGCCCAAAAGTGGTTTCCGCTGTTTCAAGAACTGGTGTACATGGAGAAGTTCTGCCTTAAAGTCGGCTTCAACGAGCGGCAGACCGCCACGCTCATCAGCGGCAAGCCGCTGTTCTACGAGGGCGAACTTTATTCGGAGGAGCATAAGCGAAAATTCACGACCGAGAGGGCTGGCTTCCAAGTGGTGAAAGACCCGACAAACAGGTCTAAACTTGCACTTGCTATCAATGGGCAACTGATTGGCGAATGGTTCAAGGAACAGTTTGACAGGCTGTTTTCATCTGTTAAAAGGACGGTTGAGCCGCTTAGGAGAGGCAAGGGCGTGGGATTATAAACAATGCCAACGGGAGGATAGCAAGTTTGTGTTTCGGGCAGACCGAAACCGCTTGCTGTCCTTCTGTTGATATTTTAAAGATAAATGAATTATGAAACTTCGTAACCTTGTGAAATGATATACGACTTTTCTTCCTTGCTGAATCTTTTAGCGATTTTATAGCCCATACTTCTCAAAGTCGAAACTTCCTTATCGTTAAATGCTGGCTTAAAATCATTATCATTTTTATTTTTTAGTCTAAGCCAAGCTATTGGTTGCTTTTTATTGACACTTTCCATGACAAATAGTTGTCCTTGCTGAACGAGCGGAGCTTTTTGTTCTATTGTTAGGAAATTTGTGTCCGTGGTGGATATATCTTTACCGTTTATCGTATCTTCAGAAGATAAATCTACTGCTACATTTTCGTTTCTATTTTCCGAATAGATTTCTTTTTCGTTAGATTCTTGCATTAAATCTAACTTATTAGCTTCTTGATTCTCAGTTCGTAATTCAAATATAGGTAATTTTACAAAATCGTAATACGCATCATAAGTTTTGTCATACCCAAGAGTCAGTCCTAAAAGATATACCGCAACGGAACATTCAAACCCAAATGTCTTGGCATAATCAATAGTTTTAAAATCAATGGAAAATCCACTGCCAAATTTGTCTTTCATAAGCAAGAATAATGGAGCCGCTACTGCAAATTGACATTTGGCAACTTCATCTGTTCGAGAAGGTAAATTTGAATTTATTGCTATTTGTGAAAGTGGCTTGAAATCCGTTGCTGGACTTTCTTTTATCAAATTATATAATGTTGTTTCGATGGCAACATCGTTCTGCATTTCTGTTTTTGCCATCCAATTGCAAGCTACATGGATATAATCACAAAAATATCCTTTCGTATTTTTAGGATAAAAGCTATGGCGTTCATATCGTAGCAGATACGTCCATATAGATTGTTCTCCTGTCGGGCGTTTATATGAAAACAATTCATCAAATACTTCGGAAACGACATCATCGGTAATAATAGATTCACACATCTTTCTGTCAGTTTCCGACAAATCAAATATCGCCCATAAATTATCAATACCTCGTTTTGATTGCGACATTAACTGATTATTGTATAAAGCTTTAAATTTCTCACCCCAAGGTGACACGTGAAGCCTAATTCGAGAATCAAACGATACGTTCATTTCCTTTTTAGCTTCCTCATCAAAAGTATAAAGCCCCCTTACATCTTCAATGTTTATGGGATAGGGATACTCATTCCCATTATCGCTAACAAAGTGTATCACCATATACTCAAAAGAGTATTCGAATAAGTTCATGCTCTTTGTTAATTTCTCAAACAAATCATCATCATTTGCATGAGCCTTGATATTTCCGTCAAAATTGATTGCCGAATAAACATTCAATTTACCATACTTGAATAAATCTACGAAATCCGCCTTACGTATAATTGCTAAATAATCCATTGTATCTATAATTTAAAATCCCCAAGGGTTGTTTTTATTGTTATTAGTTGTTGATTGGCTTGCCACCGATGTGGAAATATCTATGTGCGAACAGTTTGACTTGAAAGCATCCAGATAATCACTCGGATAGCCATAATGGGAAATATACAAATTCTTCCTTGCTCTGGTCATTGCTACCATAAACAAGGTCTTAGCCATACTTTCATCCGGGCTGATATACAAATTGTTATTAGCAAATGGGATGAAAACATTATCAAAATCCAATCCCTTTGCGCTGTGATATGTCATGAGGATAATACGACGGTCATTTTCAGAAAAGTTACCGTAACCATTACCCACATATTGCATTTTTATACCATTCGCTTTGAGAAATGCATTCATTACGCCAAAATCAGTTTTTCCATACTGGTTGGTTGCTCCTCCCCATGCTGATTTTCCAGCATGGCTAAGGGCTAAATTTACGAAATGGATAATTTTTTGAGCAGATGGAATCAAGATAGCGGCTGTATCACCTACATTCACAGCTTTCGTTGCCTGTTCTATTACGTAAGCTACTTCTTTTTCTTCGGAAGTAGCTTCGCACAAACGTATTTGTGTATCGCTTTTTGTCATATCTCTTTTTGCAGAAAATATGTTCATTCGTGGTAGGAAGCGTTGTACGGCATCAATAATAGACCGTGATAGGCGATGAATGATTCCTAATTCAAAAGCGTCTCCATTGATTAGTCGTCCTATTTCTGACGGAGTTACGGTTGCTTCTTGCCATTGAGGGTCATGGTCGTATATCGATTGATTGGAGTCTCCTGCTACAACAACGTGCGTACCACGGTTATTCATCTCTTGAAGAATACGTGGTGTTAAATCTTGAACCTCATCGCACAGAATATAGTCATAATGACTATTTCCTCTCATAAACCTATAGTAAGTTTCTATGGTAACATTCAATCCGATTTCCTTAAATGCGGATTTAAACATTTCAACCAATGATTGTGTGAACACAATCAATAAAATGCTTGCAGAGGGTGATTTTGCACGGACTTTTTTGGCTGTATATGCAAGTAAAATAGATTTTCCAGAACCTGCAAATCCTTTAATCCAAACATTCTTGCGGTTTATGTCCACATTGTCAAGAAAATTACGTTGTTGAGCATCAAGTTTATTCTCTTCTATTATCCAAGCCATAATCGCAGTTTTTTTTAATTATTTGTCAACATATTATCCCTAATTTTAGACAAGTTTTCTTCATTATAATAAGATTCATTTTCAAGTTTCTTGGCAGAGGCCATCACTTGATTTGCAATGCCATTTTCTCCAAGTTCTCGTGCTACAGCTGCTAACCATCCCAAACTTGCACTATCCTTTAAGGTATTTGTTTTCCATTGTTGGAGCATATGGTCATAAGCACGATGGAATTTATTATTGCTATCTTCAGTTTTGCCTTCTGCCTTATCTATACGTCCTGCTTCAATCAATGCTATGTCATAATTAGGATTGAGTTCGTATGCTTTACGCACCTCCCTTTTGTACACATCTTTGTTGATAAACTTCATTGTATTGCCTAAATTGAAATGTGCATACTCATTATTCGGATTTTGCTGAATAGCTTGTTCAAAGAATTCTGCAGCCTTTTCATTATTCCCTGAATTATGATAGAGTACACCTATCGAATTTAGGTTTTCTACATTCGGATATAATTCGTTTTGAAGTTCAAGTGTTTCTGCTGCCTTGAAATCATTTCCAATCTTCAGATAAGCCTGTTTGAGTGTAATCAGGGTTTCTTTCGAAGGTACACCGCCATTTTGTTCGGCTTCAAGGTTAGCTTGTCTTTCTGCTTTTAGGGCAGCCCTTTCTTCGGTTGTCAATTCTTTATTTGCAAATGGACTAAGTGGTTCCACATGACATATTGTTCCCATGCAAGTAGCATGGATAATCAGCATCTTATCCGCATTGACTTCAATTACCAATTGGATTGGAGTATTGATAGGAAAACCATTGGGCATGGAAGATTCTATCTTCAAATTGAAAAGCATTTTTGTTGTATTACCAACACAAATAGGTAACTCGACAATTTTTTGTCCATCCCGGCTTGTTACCAAGTCATCAATCTCTATAGTGTTACAGGGTATTTCTGTTCCTGCAGGGAGAATGATTTTAGGTCGGTCGTCTTTGGTGATGATTAAAATCGGTTCACTCGTGATAGGTTGTATCAGGCATTTATTCATACCATTGAACAATAAGCTGTGAATGGCTGCTCCTTGTGAAACGTGGGTTTGCAGGTCCATCGGAACCAATATCTCCGAATCCTCAAAATAGGAATGCAAGGCTTCCTGGATGTATGGACTTTTGCTGCTTCCTCCAATAAGCAAGACATAATCAATCTCTTCTTTGGGAGTTTTAGATTTCTTAATGGCACTTTCTATAGGAGAAAATATACTGTTGTATTCATCTTCTCCTTTTATGCGGGTAGTCTTACCGAATCCTTGTTTTAAGAACACAGCCATTGTTTCTGTAAGCTCCTTATTCGTCAGGTAGAACTTGTTCTGTTTGAGCGTACCTTTATTGGTAATGATTTCAACCTCAGACTCTATTTCAGTCTTTGAATCGCTCAATTTCACATCAGGTATTACAAAATCAGAGGCAAGCGTTGCTAATGTTTTGTTCACTAATATTTTCAGTCGTTCTGCGACTTTATAAAGTGCAGATGCTATTTGTTTACGTTCATTCGTCCGAAACTGTTCTTTTTTCTTTCCATTAGCTTCCAAAAAGCGTGGCATGAGATAATGGTACGTTATGTACCTGTCTATGTCGTCACCACCTAACTTTGAACTATGGAGGTGAACTGGACAGCTTCTTCTTTATTATTAGTATGCCGTTCCCCACTGTAATCCTCATTCACCGTATAATAATCCAGATAATTTTTCTTAAATTGTGATTTTGCCATGTTCACCTCCATAGTTAAACAGAAAATAGGAACTGATAGTTTCAAATTATTCTGTTAATACTTTTGACCTATGATTACCCT
>ENA-UEOJ01001201-UEOJ01001201.1-human-gut-metagenome-genome-assembly--contig:-NODE-1201-length-18805-cov-19.777232_pt1 | contig 18805 bp, 13 predicted proteins | sample MGYA00242885_ERZ507886 | MGnify/ENA primary metagenome ERZ507886 (study PRJEB26167, sample SAMN06115505) | human gut metagenome | host: Homo sapiens | place: China:Anhui | collected 2015-08-07... | reverse complement strand
CCACGAACGTCAGTTCAATATCAGTGGCCTGCCCCTCGGGAATCGCAAGAGCCGGCAGGATGATTCCGGTCTGCTTGTCGCCTGCACCCATTTTGAGATAATCCGAGCAGGCGTAAATCGTCCGTAAATCGGGATTGAAATCGGTCAGTCCGGCATCGGAAAACGCTTTGTCTACTACGTATTGATCCTTGTTCACCTCCGTGTAGATATTGACCGCTCCCTTCTGCGTATGTTCGCCCACGCAGTCGGTACCTTTGAACTTCGAAGTCCAGTCGAACGGCTCGTCGTAATAGACATAGCCGACCTCCTTGCCGTCGTCGTCGAAGAGCGAGTTCTTCGCATTCTGGGCGACCCGGACAACGGTCTCCAGGCCGGTGAGCGAGGTCAGTATCTTCACCTCTCCGTTGCGGGGCGCACCCGTGGTGTTCTCGCCCACGGTGAGCGTCACCTCGGTCTGGCCCGCATCGCCCGAAGCCGGGCTGGGCGTCAGCCAGCCGTCGGACTCCGCCGTCCATGCCTCGGCCGCCGTGACGGTGAAGGTAAGCGGCGTGTGATGCTCGTCGGCAAATCCGAACTTATTGACGGAAAAGCTGTTGACGGAAACCTTCAGTCCTTCGAGATTCTGGGTGACGGTGACGGTCGCCGTTTTCGAATCGGCCGTAACGGTGAACGTACCCGTACGTACTCCATCGGTCGTATTCTGGGCGATATCCAGGTCGATGCTCTCGTCTCCGGGAGCACCCGAAGTCTTGACAGGGGAGATCCACTTGCTGTCGTCGGCGACGGATATTTCCCAGTCGCAGTTGGTGGAGATGAAGATCGCAGCCTTCTCGCCGGTTTCGAGCAGACCCGATTTCACGACGGTGATCTTCGCCGGCGTAACGGAAAGTGCATCGACCTTGAGTTTCTGTGTCACGGCTATCGTACGGCGCGTGCCGCCGTCGCCTTCGAAGATGATGAAACCGGTGCGATCCTCGCCCGTATTGTTCTCGTCGATGGAGAGGAAAATACGCACGCGGCCGCGGTCGCCTTCGGTATGGGTGAGGTGGATGCACTCCTCGACATAGGTGGCCCGCCACGAGCGGTTCGTACCCAATTCGAAATTGACCATTTCCCCTTCGGTGGTGAGGCCCGTGTATTCGACTTCGATCTCCTGGCGGGTAACCGAGAGGAACGCGTCGGGATCAGCGTCGTCGCACCCCGCAAAACCGAGGCCCGAGACGAGCAGCAGGGCGGATGCGGCCCTGAATAACATATGCTTGAAATTCATGTTGGTTCTGTTTATGATTATGGACACCTGTTAGTCGCGGGGAGCCTTGACCATCTTAATGTTGTCGAGGTACCAGCGGTGATAGCCCGACACACCGAACTGGGTGGAGCGGATAACGATCCGCGAGCGGTCAGTAACGCCGTAGAGCGTGACTTTCATGCTCACCCACTGGTTCCACGAGGTAACGCTCGACATGGAAAGCGACGCGCTCTGCTTCAGGGAGGGACTGTCGACCGTTCCGGGGCCTTCGTAAACCTCGACGGTCACCGCCGTGTCGTCGATACCGCGCAGTGTCATGCCGCTGCCCGTACCGTCAATCGAAACGACCGGAGCCGCGTCGAACGTCAGGGTAATCGTGGACGACTTGCCTTTCTCGATATATTTGCCCATGTCGATGGCAAGGCCGTTCTGCTGGTTGTTCTTACCCATCTTGAAGTAGTGCTTGGCCATGTAGAAGGCATTGCCGCCGTAATTGTACTCGCTGTACCCCATCTGCGTAAATTTGAGCTTGGCCGCAGCATGGTTGCGCACGGCCTGCGTGGAGCCCTGGTCGGGGAACTGCACCTGATCCTGGCCGCCGAACTGCTCGCACCACGAAAGGTCGTCGTCGAGATAAACATGGTCGATTTCCAGCCCGTCGTCGGTATCGGGGGCAAGCGTCTGGGTCACGGTTACGGTTTCGGAAAGCCCGCCGCTCACGACGGCGAGGTGCCCCACACGGATAGCTTCCGTCTCGTTGGGCTTGACATCAAGGACGACCGACACACGGCCTTTCCCGGTAGGTTTGTCGACCGAAAGCCAATAAAATTCCGTCCGGTTGTTCTTTTTTGATAATTTCTTCAACAAAGAAGGGAGTGACAGGAAGAAAATAAACCTTGTCGGCTATGCCTTCCGAAGTCTGGATAGTTGCGATGTTAGGATTTACCAACACCGAATGAATGCCTTCTTCGCGCAATGCTTTCAGCGCTTGTGAACCTGAGTAGTCAAACTCTCCTGCCTGGCCTATCTTGAGTGCACCCGAACCCAATACCAGGACTTTCTTTAAATCCTTTTTCATTGAAAGTTTCTTTTATTATAATAGTTGTTTTAATGTCGCTAAATATTAAAAAAAATGCGTCCATCCTCGTACGAGGACTAACGCATTTGTTCGTATGTCTATATTATCTTTGTTCCTGTAGGATACATAGCATTACTAAATTTTGTGCAAAGTAACGACTTATTTCCAAGATAACAAAATAAATCAAGATCTTTGTCAACACAAATTAAAATAAAAGTCTGAAATCCTCTCCGAATGTTCTGTTTTTTGTATATTTATTCGGATACTTCTGTATCATCGGCATACGAAAAGCGGAATGAATATCCTATATTTTCCGATCCGCCCATCAGGGTCATATCTTTTAGTCTTCCATCCTGCCGGAAACTATAGTCGTATATATAATAAGTGTCTTCCAGAATATTGGCGCTTCTTTTCCCTAGAATTTCGGCCATCTGTCCGAAAGTGTTCATTACGGTGGTATAGTTTTCGCGGTCATCAATCCATTGTGCCAGTGTGTTCAAGTCCAGACTATAATCATTGGCGATATTGGAAACTCTGTAATCACTGTTGTAAGTTCCTCTTGGAGTAGTGGTTATGGAAGATAGATTTCCGCTTTCCCAATTGTATTCCAATACGGTTCCATTGTTATTGCAGCTTTTCAGATAACCTTCATTGTCATAAGAATAGGTTACCGGATTTTCCCGGTTGGAGAATTTGCATACATAACTTCTGCCGTTTTCCAACGAGGTGCTTATTTCTACCAAAGGAGAATTTTCCGTAGAGTAAGTATAACTGACTTCAGAGTTCTCTTTGTACGTGTAATTTACTGCCGCTAACGGTGAACTGCTATAAATGCGGGTCAGCCGTTTGTTGTTGTCGTAAGTGAGGCTTATCATTCCCTGATAAGTGATAACATCCGAAATCTTATGCACTTTAATTCCGGTAATCATCCGTGAAGGTTCCGGTACGGGAATACTTTTATCGTCATCATCGGAACATGCGGCAAAGAACAGGCTTGCTACAGAAATAAATAGAGCTAGTTTAATGGTCGGTCTTAGTTTATTCATCGAAACAATTATTATATGTGAAATAGCGGTTCAAAGTTAAGTGTTTGTGTCAGAATATTCCTATCTTTGCGTAATTTTTAATATAAGATAATATTTAAGAGATATGGGAAAAGAAAAAATCATACTGACCGGTGACCGTCCTACGGGAAGATTGCATATCGGTCATTACGTAGGTTCGTTGAAGCGCAGAGTTGAACTTCAGAATTCCGGACTGTATGACAAGACTTTTATTTTCATTGCCGATGCGCAGGCATTAACCGATAATATAGAAAATCCCGAGAAGGTGCGTCAGAATGTGATTGAGGTGGCGCTTGATTATATGGCTGTCGGTCTGGACCCGATGAAGTCCACCATCTTTATCCAGTCTCAGATTCCCGAATTGTGCGAATTGACTTTCTATTATATGGATTTGGTCACAGTGTCACGCTTGCAGCGTAACCCGACAGTGAAAACCGAAATCCAGATGCGTAATTTTGAAACCAGCATCCCGGTAGGGTTCTTCACTTATCCTATCAGTCAGGCTGCTGATATTACCGCTTTCAAAGCAACTACCGTTCCGGTGGGTGAAGATCAGGAGCCGATGATTGAGCAGACCCGTGAAATTGTACGTCGTTTCAATCATATTTATGGTGATACGTTGGTAGAACCCGAAATCCTATTGCCGGACAATGCGGCTTGTCTGCGTCTGCCGGGTACGGATGGAAAGGCTAAGATGAGCAAATCATTGGGTAACTGTATTTATTTGTCGGACACAGCCGACGAGGTGGAAAAGAAAGTGAAGAGCATGTATACCGACCCTACTCACCTGAAAGTTTCCGATCCGGGTAAATTGGAAGGAAATACAGTATTCACTTATCTGGATGCTTTTTGTAAGCCTGAGCATTTTGGACGTTATTTGCCCGATTATCCTAATTTGGATGAACTGAAGGCACATTACACCCGTGGTGGATTGGGAGACATGAAGGTGAAGAAGTTCCTTGCCGCTATTATGCAAGAAGAATTGACGCCTATCCGCGAACGTCGTAAAGAGTTTGAAAAGGATATTCCGGCTATTTACGATATGTTACGTAAGGGATGCGAAACAGCCCGTGCTACGGCAACCGCTACATTGGATGAAGTACGCAAGGCGATGAAGATTAACTATTTTGATGATGTGGAATTGATTGCCGAACAGGCAAAGCGTTTCGGGCAGGAATAAAATAAATTCAAAAGGAAAAAGGGGAAACTATATATAATAAGGTATAGTTTCCCTTTTTTGTTTCTTGAATGATAAGACAGGATTTGTAATTTATCCTCTGTATTTCAGTGTGTTAAGTGCTTAATTGAAAAATAAATGAAAAAATAGTGTGCATAAAATTTGCAGTTATCGGAAATAGCCGTATCTTTGCAACGCTTTTGAAACAAGAGGCTATCGGGCGTTTAGCTCAGCTGGTTCAGAGCATCTGCCTTACAAGCAGAGGGTCGGCGGTTCGAATCCGTCAACGCCCACCGAAGAAAGAGCTTCATAAGAAAAAATATATTAGGATTTTAAGATTAATTGCTGCGGGCTGACGTGAATACGTTGACTCGTTTTTTTTGTATATATACCTCTTGTTTGACATCCAACCTTCTGCATACGTTTAAAACTCCCTAAGTCGTTTCATTAGTCGGACTAAGCATTTTCGTCCTTTCGATTATGCCTGTCTGTCAGTCGAATTACTACAGTCTTCGGCAGTGGACTGTATAGTCCGTTACCGTAGACCGTACAGTCTGCTACAATGGACTGTACAGTCTATTATAGCAGACTGTAATAATCTTCTGTTTAAAAGGACTTGGCTGACCCTAAGAAACGGCTTACTCTTCCTTTGGTTAGTGATATGATATTTAAATCCCCAAGAAAACGATGTGACCCAAGAATAACAAGTAATCCCAAGTGAACCGCTACTCCACAATCAACCGGACTGTTCCCGTTAAATTGCTGTTGACCCATTGTCGGCCGGGGATATTTCACCGCTTCCCACGCAAATTTCCGCATCTTTGTCATACAGCACGCCGAATTGTCCGGGCGCAATACCCTGCAGAGGTTCATGGCTATGGATTCGGAACAAGTCGTCTTCCCGTGTCAGTATTCCTTTCATAAACGTATCGGTATGTCGGATTTTGAAAGAAACGTCTACAGGAGAATTTCCCTTCCATAAGTCCTCCGTGATGAAATGGAAACCACGCAAGGCAAAGTCCGTACCGTATTGCTTCTCAGTATTATAGCCTCGTGAAACATAGATAAGGTTTTCATCTATGTCTTTGCGGATAACGAACCAAGGTCCGCCGCTCAGTCCCAGTCCTTTGCGCTGTCCTATGGTGTGGAACCAATATCCTTTGTGAGTGCCGATCCGTTTTCCTGTCTCCACTTCAATGACGGCTCCTTCTTTCTCGCCCAAAAAGCGGCGAAGGAAGTCATTATAATTGATTTTTCCTAAAAAGCAGATACCTTGACTGTCCTTGCGCCGTGCACTGGGCAGTTTGGCTTGTAAGGCAATATCCCTGACTTCATTTTTCATCAGTCCGCCAAGAGGAAACAGCAGTTTGGATACTTGCAGATAATCTATCTGTGCCAGAAAATCCGTCTGGTCCTTGACCGGATCTTGTGCGGTTCCGAGCCATATTTTTCCATCTTTTTCAAGGATACCGGCATAATGGCCGGTGGCTGTCTTGTCATACAGATGTCCGGCCTCCTGTTCGAAGCATCCGAATTTGATGAGTTTGTTGCACATCACATCCGGGTTGGGAGTGAGGCCACGCTTCACTTTGTCTATGGCGTATGCCACGACATTGTCCCAGTATTGCCGGTGCAGGTCAATGATATTCAGGTTGAGGCCGTATCTGCGTGCGGTAGCCGTACATAGTTCGATATCCTCTTCTGCGGTGCAGGTAAGATCCTCGTCACCGTCCATTCCGATTTTGATATAGAAAAGGTCAGGTTTATATCCTTGTTCGCAAAGGAGGTGTACGGCAACCGCGCTGTCGACTCCTCCTGAAATTAATGCAGCTATGTTCATTTTTATTGTTTTGGGTCAATGATTATTAGGCAGCGGATATTCTTCGAACGCATAGAGCACAGTCGACAGATATCTTTCTCCTGTGTCGGGTAAGAGGACTACAATTTGTTTCCCCTCATTCTCAGGCAATTTGGCCAGTTCTAAAGCGGCATAGGCAGCAGCTCCCGATGAGATTCCTACCAGCAGTCCTTCTGTGGAAGACAATTCACGTCCTGTGCGGATGGCATCATCGTCTTTTACACGGATTATTTTATCTACCAGGCTTCCGTTGTATATCTTGGGGATGAACCCTGCGCCGATACCCTGTATCTTGTGTGCTCCCGGTTGCCCGCCCGAAAGAACAGGGGAGTTATCCGGCTCTACTGCTACGATTTGTATGTTGGGATTCTGTTTTTTCAATCCTTCTGCTACACCGGTCAGTGTACCTCCGGTGCCTACTCCGGCAACAAAGATATCTACTTTTCCATCAGTGTCATCCCATATCTCCCGGGCGGTGGTGCGGACATGGACCGCAGGATTTGCCAGATTGTCGAACTGACCTAAAATGACGGCTCCGGGTGTGGTCTTGCGCAGTTCTTCCGCTTTTTCTATAGCCCCTTTCATTCCTTTGCCACCTTCGGTCAGCACCAATTGTGCACCTGCCGCTTTTAATAAATTCCGGCGTTCCAGGCTCATGGTTTCGGGCATGGTAAGTATGGTTTTGTAACCTTTTACTCGGGCAACCCACGCCAATCCCACACCTGTGTTGCCGCTGGTGGGTTCGATGATTACCGAACCGGGTTTCAGGATGCCTTTACTTTCCGCGTCTTCTATCATTGCAAGTGCGATACGGTCTTTTACACTTCCGCCGGGATTGAAATATTCCAGTTTGGCAATTACTTGTGCTTTCGCGCCCTGTTTTTTACTGAAGCGTGACAGTTCCAGGAGGGGAGTGCCTCCAATCAGTTCAGTCAATTGTTTTTTTATTCTTGCCATAATCTTTTGAATTATTAGTGGGTTATCTTTAATAATGCAAAGATAAGGGATGATGTTCAGACAAACAATACCATATTTATGGTATATTTCTTTTGTGCGTTTTTCTTTTTGTGCTACCTTTGTTACATGAAAAACGAATCTAATCAATTATGCGAACACGAAAAACTATGATGTTCATGGCAGCACTCTGTCTGCTATGTTGCGTGGCTTGTACGCCGCAAAAGGATACTCCTAAAAAGCTGAAAGTTCTCTCATGGAATGTGTGGCACGGTGGTCACTCTAAAACTTATCCGGGAAAAGGATGTGAAGGTACTGTCGGCATTCTCAAGAAAAGCGGGGCGGATGTGGTCTTGATGGTAGAGACATACGGCGCTGCTCCGATGGTGGCAGACTCACTGGGATATCAGTATCATTTAATCTCCGATAATCTATGTATCTACAGCCGTTATCCCATTGTTGAAAAGTATGCATTTCCCGATAGCATCGGTACTTTTAACTTTGGCGGAGTGAAGATTGATATGGATGGCACTCCGGTGCGCATCTTCGACACTTGGCTGCATTATTTGCCCGATATGCGCTTGGTTCCCACGGACAAGACGGAAGAAGAAATTCTGGCTTGGGAAACTGCCGGAACGAGGGATGACGAGATACGGAAGATTCTTTCCGTACTGAAACCGATGCTGGCGGAGGCCGATAGCATACCTGTCATCATGGGGGGAGATTTCAATGTACATTCGCATTTGGACTGGACGGAAGAGACGTGTAATTTGTATAATCACGGCGGGGCGGTCGTACGTTGGCCGGTTTCTGTTGCGATGGAAAAAGCCGGCTTTAAGGATAGTTTCCGCGAAATGAATCCTGATGCGGCGGCCAAGTTGGGAGTGACCTGGCTGACTGATGCGGACTCTTTGGAAACGGAATGCCGGGCAGACCGTATCGACTTTATCTATTACCGGGGAAAGACCATACAGGCCACTACTTCAGAGTGTTATGATAACAGTCTGGGAAAGACATTCACTTTTGAGGGAGAGGATTTCTTCTATCCTTCTGACCATGGATTTGTTTTGTCCGAATTTGTTTTGAAATAGATTGTATGATTATTCAATTAAATATATACTGATGAAAAAGACCTTTTTAATTTCCTGCCTGTTGGTTGCTTCTTTTCCTGTAATGGCGGCATACACCGGACATGTTTATGTAGACAAGAATAAGAACGGTGTGTTTGATAAGGGAGAGAAACCGATGTCCGGCGTCAAGGTTTCTGACGGATTGAATGTTGTGGAAACAGCTGCTGACGGTAGTTTTACGCTTCCCGGTCATGCCGGGGAACGTTTTATTTTTATTACTACTCCTTCCGGCTATAAGACTTATAACCGCCATTATCATAAAATAGAAGATAAGCAGGCTTCTTACGACTTTGGGCTGATGCCTTATGACGGAGGTTTGGGTAAGGATGGCTCCCATAAATATATCCATATTGCCGATACAGAGATTTTCAATACCAAGAATCATGATGAATGGGTAAATAATGTACGTGACTATGCAGCGAATGAGCATGCCGCTTTTATCATTCATACCGGCGATATCTGTTATGAGAAAGGGCTGAAAGAGCATATCAAACTGATGAATACGGAGAATATGGACTGCCCTGTCTTCTATTGTATCGGAAACCATGACCTTGTCAAAGGTAAATACGGCGAAGAGCTTTTTGAAAATATCTACGGTCCTGTTTATTATTCGTTTGACGCCGGACGTGTGCATTACATTGTCACTCCGATGGCAGGCGGTGACCATGCTCCCGGTTATACCCGTGAGGATGTTTATCTTTGGCTGAAAAACGACCTTGCCCATGTAAAACCTGGGACACCTATTATGGTGTTTAATCATGACTTGCTGACTTATGATGACGCTTTTGTTTTTAAAGGAGACAACGGAGGCAGCATTAACCTGAACGAGCATAACCTGAAAGCGTGGGTATATGGTCATTGGCATATTAATTATATGAAGAAGCAAGGAGATGTGTATAGTGTATCTACCGCTACGCTGGATAAGGGCGGGATTGACCATTCTACCAGTGCTTTCCGTGTAATGCATGTGGATAAGAACGGTGATTTCACTTCCGAACTCCGTTATTCTTATTTGGATAAGAATATTTGTATAGCTTCTCCTGCCGGTACTGCCTTTGCCAATCGTGTTCCTGTTACAGTAAATGTTTATTCGTCTGCAACTCCGGTGAAAGAGGTGGTTTATAGTTGCCTGCAAGACGGAAAAGCCATACTCAAAAACAAGAAACTCGTTCAGGCTACCGACTGGACCTGGAATGGGGATATGTCTCTGTCTGCCAAGTATCAAGGCAAGGAACTGACCTTGCAGGTGACGGCTCGTTTTAATAATGGTGAGACCGCTTATGCCGAAAGTGCCTTTATTGTCCGACCGGAACAGGTAAAAGTGTCATTGGGTGCCGACTGGAATAACTTGTTGGGAACTTCTACACATGTCGCTCCGGTTTGTCCGCCTCTGGAAGCACCTCTGCAATTAGCCTGGACGAAGAATGTAGGAGCCAATATTTATATGACTTCTCCTTTGGTGCACAATGGTAAGGTATATATAGCTTCTGTTGACGAGAATCTGAAAGGTGAAGGTCATGTTTATGCTTTGGCCGGAGAAGACGGAGAAATACTGTGGAGCTATCCGGTTCGTAATTCCATAAAGAACACTATTGCAATAGACAAAGGTGTGGTTTTCGCTCAAGATGCGCAAGGTTGGCTGTATGCCATTGATGCAGAAACGGGAAAACTCTGTTGGGAAAAACAACTTCCTGTCAACGGCTTGCCGGCATTGATTGACGGCTTGGTAGCCAATGACGGTATTGTATATGCCGGAACCGGAAAAGGACTCGGTGCTTATGAAGCCCGTACCGGCAAACAGCTTTGGAAGAATGAAGATTGGGGACAGGGTGAAGGAACTACTACCACGCTGACACAAGGTAACGGACTTTTAATCGGTTCTGCACAGTGGCGTGCACTTTATGGAAATGATGCCAAGACAGGAAAGAAATTGTGGGAAGCCAGTGACAACGGCTTGCGTAATCGCGGTTCATCGGTTGCCATGCATGGTTCGTTGTTGTATCTTATCTCCAACCAATCTTTCTTTATTCTCGAAGCAGCTACCGGAAAGGTGATTGTACGCAAACCTTTGCCTTATAATGTAGATGTGACTTCCACTCCGTTACTTACCGACAAAGAGATTATTTTCGGTTCGGCAGAGAAGGGACTGATTGCGTTGGATAATGAAACGCTGGAAGAAAAATGGGTTTGTCCGGTAGGAGCAGGATTGGTTTATACCAGTCCGTATATTCGCAAGGGTGCAGCTACAATTGAGACCAGCCCGGTGCTGGCAGGGAAGACCGTTTATGTGACTGCTTCCGACGGAGCGGTGTATGGTATCAATAAAGACGATGGAAAGATTATTTGGAAATATGCTACCGGAGCGCCTATTTTCGGCTCCGTCGCTGTTTCGGGTAATGCACTGATTGCAGCGGATTTTGGAGGAAATGTCTATACATTCTGTACCCGATAATCTTTCTTGCCAATTAGCTTGTTCAGAAGTCTTTATGTTATTGTTTTATTTGTAAATAGCTTATATATAATAGGTTATGTGGCGTATGGTGATGTTGTTCTCACCATACGCCCTTTTTATTGTCAATCTTGTTAAATAAGCATAAACTCCGTAGCCTGAATACCTTTATAACGAATCATTCTCTTATCTTTGTAGAATAACAAATAGAAAGGCCGTGAGGCCTGCTTAATAATTTCAAATGACATTTAAAGAACTAGATCTTATAGAGCCGATATTGAAGGCTTTAGAACAAACCGGCTATACAACGCCGACCCCCATTCAGGAACAAGCAATTCCGGTATTATTAAAAGGTAAAGATTTACTGGGATGTGCGCAGACAGGAACAGGAAAAACGGCAGCTTTTGCCATCCCCATTATCCAGAGACTTTATCAATCAGATAGTAAGAAAGGTATCAAGGCATTGATACTTACTCCCACGCGAGAACTGGCCATTCAGATAGGCGAGAGCTTTGATGCGTATGCCCGGTATACGCGCGTAAAGCATACGGTAATTTTTGGAGGAGTTCCTCCGAAACCACAAATAGATGCATTGAAAAGGGGAGTACAGGTATTGATTGCTACTCCGGGACGTTTGCTCGACTTGCAGGCGCAAGGATATATTTCCCTTAAAGGGCTCGATTATTTTGTGCTTGATGAAGCAGACCGTATGTTGGATATGGGCTTTATACATGATATAAAGCGCGTATTGAAACTGATTCCCGATAAGCGGCAGACACTTTTTTTCTCTGCAACCATGCCACCTGAGATAGAAAAATTGGCAAACTCTATTCTTACGTCTCCGGAAAAGGTGGAAGTGACTCCTGTTTCATCTACAGTGGATACCATTCAGCAAAGCGTTTACTTCGTAGAGAAAAACGAAAAAAAGGATTTGTTACTCTATTTGCTGAAAGATAAATCAATAGAGTCAGTACTGATTTTCACGCGTACTAAATATGGAGCGGATAAGTTGGCAAAGATACTGAATAAGAATAGTGTGGTGGCGGAAGCTATCCATGGAAATAAGTCGCAGAATGCGCGTCAGCGTGCATTGAATAATTTTAAGGACCGGTCAACCCGTGTACTGATTGCAACCGATATTGCTGCCAGAGGTATTGATGTTAATCTGCTTTCTCATGTTATTAATTATGAGTTGCCTAATATATCGGAAACGTATGTACATCGCATTGGCAGAACCGGACGTGCCGGACACGATGGGGTGGCTATCTCTTTTTGTGAATCGGAAGAGTTGGCTTATTTGAAAGATATACAAAAGTTAATCGGATTGGAAATACCTGTGGTGAAAGAGCATCCTTTTATTTCCACTTCCGGTGTGCTGCTTCGAAAAGAAAAGGCAGAAGAGATAAAAGAAAAGGCAAAGACAAATAAAGTATATCGCGGAAGCAAGAGTAATGGTGACTATTGGCGCAGAAAGAAACAGATGCAGAATAAGAAACCGGCGGCAGCTTCGGGAAGATAGTGTATTGATTATATTTTTTTTAAACGGGGTGTGTCAAAACGTGGATAATGCTGTCGTTTAGCTCGTAGGGGCGAGGTTCGCTCGCCCGAAAACAGTTTGCTTTGTGTCTTCGGGCAGGCAAACCCTGCCCCTACAGCTGACAATTGGATAGACCGGTTTAGTTTTGACACACTCCCTTTTTTAGTATCTGATAGCTTGTGTTTAGAACATAGCTACCGGGCGTGTATTGTAAGTACTTCCTTTGCTGTTTGCCATTAATATTCCACTGAAGAAGTTCAAATACCATGCTTTGTTTTTATTGCCTTCCGAAGAAGTCCAATAACTCTGCTGGTCGAAATCTTTGAAACATTCCTGCTTGGCGTTACATATCACACCGGCATGATGTAACTCCCAAAGCAGTGCCAGTTCGCCCACTGCCGGCAGATACCATTCGCCTGCTCCTTTTCCGGGTTTGCTGTATTGGTAGCAATAACTTCCTGCCGGATAAGTAGAGGTGCTTTTGTTGATATAAGATGTATTTGTTGCTCCATTGAAGTCGCTCAGGATGCCTTCCGACGGCCAGGCGGTAATCAATCCTGTTTCTGTATTAATGGTAGTTCCTTTGATTTGTTCTTCAGCATTATCGGAGAAATAGGAATCTGCAGTACCGTTAAAATAGGGCAGACAACCGATTTGCTGTGTGCCATTGATAATAGTATCGTTTTTCAATCCTTCGATATCCTCCGATTTACTTGCCCATCTCACTTTGTTTCGCGCATTGGTTAGTGCCACGATACGTCCGTAAGGAGATGTGGTGAGGGTTTTGTCTAGATTACCATTTTTATCGTTCAGGGCATAAACAATACCGATACATGTCTTTTCTTCATTCATTTCCGTAGAATAAGTACCGTCGCTATAATAGTAATCGCCTACTTTGGCAGGAGCTACCGGAGTGCAAGTAAGGGCAGCAGAAGCATAATACTTTCCTTTTTCCAATGTAATGCTTTCTGTTGTTGAGGCTTCATATATGTTACCTGCATTGGTTACCAAGGTGAAATGTAGTTGTGCTTCCGAAGGGAAGAAAGAAATATAAGCACTACCCGGTAATCCGGCATCATTCTTGATAGTAAAGCTTCCTTCTGTGGTGTTACTGAATTCTCCATCTTTCAACTTTAAGGTTGCATTGGAATAAAGCTTTCCCGAAGTGGCTGTCACAGTGATGCGTGAGATGTCATTCAGCAGTGTGCTTCCATCGGTAGTAAACTCAAATTTACCGATGGTCATCAGATTCTTCATTTCGCAACTGCCCGAGCCCGACTGTGCAGTCATATTCACTTTGCACAAAGCCCATGAATAATCATAATTTGCCACTCCTGCCAATGTTCCGTCCTGATTGGCAAGACTCAGTTGTTGGGTCAATGTATCACTGCTGTTTGCTGTAATGGCATCAGCCGGATAAAATACTGCGATTTCTTTATCACTTTTTACTTTATTCGAGATGTCTCCGGTAAACAGGTCGGTAGAAGTGGATGACAGGGTGAAGATACTTTTCTTTACTCCTGTCAAGCCGGAGTGCATGGCTGCCAGTTTTGTACCTTCATTCCAATTGCCTTGCAGCATACCCGGAGTTGTTGCAGCATCGTTGCGCACTTCCAGAGAAGCTGTTAAAGAGAAAGGAACAGTAGATGTCGTATTCGACTTGTCATCATCATCATCGCTGCATCCGAACATGCACAATGTAATGCCTAAAAGGAGAAATGTTTTTGCCTTTTTCATCATAGTTTTGCTTTTGCAAGTTTTTTATTTCAATCAGCAAAGGTAAATGTAATTTGTAGTCTTTTCAAATCTATTCAATGAAAGAAAGGCTTTTTTCGACGAATTAAGAGTTTTTGGTGGTAAAAGGCTCAATAATGTCGTTGAAAAAGGCTTCCGGTTTATTCCAAATCTTCAATTATCTTCTTTACATCTACCGATTGCAAACGACCGTATACTTTTTCACCGATGATTACTACCGGTGCTAATCCGCAAGCCCCTACACATCGCAGGCAGTCCAATGAGAATTTTCCATCGGGAGTTGTCTCACCTACTTCGATACCTAAGACACGCTTAAATTCTTCCAATAATTTTTCTGAGCCACGTACATAGCAAGCAGTTCCCATACAAACGGAGATAGGATATTTTCCTTTGGGTGTCATGGTAAAGAAGGTATAGAAAGTGACTACGCCATATACTTTGGATACAGGGATATTCAATTTATGAGCGATGAGACGTTGCATCTCCTCCGGCAGATAACCTTGCAGATGTTGGGCTTCATGTAAAATGTTGATCAGTTCACCGGGAAGATTTCCATGTTTGTCGCAAATAGCTTTGACTTGTTCTGCCACTTCACAGGCAAGTTTTATTTCAGACATTGTTTTCTATATTTAAGAGGTTAGTCAATGGATTTGTTAAAGTAATGTGTATGTAGTAACTTCTCCGATTTTTCGCTCAAGGGTTTGCCGAGATATTCTTCGTATAGTGTTTTGATATACGGATTATCGTGCGATTTGCGAATCGGTTTGCCGGCATCTTCACGATAGAGTGCATTGGCACGGGCGTAGAGCACTTCTGAATTGCCATGATGAAGTGGCTGTCCGCCTCCGCCGATACAGCCTCCGGGACATGCCATGATTTCGATTACATGATATTTATTGTGTCCGTTGCGGATATCCTCCAATAAATGACGTGCGTTGCCTAATCCGTGGGCAATACCCACTTTTAACTCGAAACCGTTCAAATCAATTGTAGCACGACGAACTCCGTTTAGTCCGCGCACTTGTTCAAAGTTGACATTTTGCAGAGGATGACCCGTATAGATTTCATAGACGGAACGAAGGGCGGCTTCCATTACTCCGCCGGTGGTTCCGAAAATGACACCGGCCCCTGTCGAGACTCCCATCGGATTGTCGAATTCGGAATCAGGTAACAGAGTGAAACCGATGTTGGCGCGTTTGATAAGTCGGGCTAATTCACGGGTAGAGATAGAGTAGTCTACATCAGGGTTACCGTTTGTTTTAAATTCATCCCGGTCACATTCGTATTTTTTGGCGAGGCAAGGCATGATAGAGACAACCACCAACTTCTCTCGTGGGATACCCATCTTTTCTGCCCAATAGGTTTTTGCTATCGAACCGAACATCTGTTGTGGTGAACGGGCAGTAGAAGGAATGTCAAGCATATCGGGGAATTGATGCTCGAAGAAGTTTACCCAGGCCGGACAGCAGGAGGTAAGAATAGGTAGGCGGACAGAACGGTCGCCATTTAAGTAGCGCGTGAGTCGGTTGAGTATTTCAGCGCCTTCTTCCATAATGGTGAGATCGGCGGCAAAGTCAGTATCGAATACATAATTAAAGCCGAGTTCGCGCAAGGCATAAACCATCTTTCCGGTAACCAATGTTCCGGCTGGTAAACCGAATTCCTCTCCCAAGGCGGCACGGACGGCGGGAGCTGTCTGTACGATAACTATTTTATCAGGATTTGACAGATCTTCTATCAGTCGGTTGGTATGGTCACGTTCGGTGAGTGCGCCAACCGGACATACAGCTACGCACTGTCCACAATAAGTACATTCGCTGTCTGTCATCATTTTGTCAAAAGCAGGTGCGATGGTTGTATTGAAGCCTCGGCGGATAGCTCCTAATGCTCCCACGGTTTGTACGTCGTTGCATACACTCTCGCAACGGCGGCAAAAGATGCATTTATCCATATTGCGTACAATGGATGAAGTAACTTCTCGCTTCCGGGGCGAAAGTTCGCCGCCGTTAAACGGCATTTCGCGGATATTGAAGCGGAGGGCAAGATTCTGCAATTCGCAATTACCGGATTTGGGGCAGGTGAGGCATTCATTGGGATGGTCGGAAAGAATGAGTTCGGCCACTATTTTACGGGCATTCATCACGCGCAGGGTACTAGTGCGGACGACCATACCGTCAGTGCAGCGGGTGGCGCAAGCGGGTGCGAGATTTTTTCGCCCTTCTACTTCTACTACACAGATCCGGCAGGAAGCGGGATTATTTTTAATGCAGGTTCCTTTCAGGTTGATGTGGCACAGGGTAGGTATATCAATCCCTATCTTACGTGCAGCTTCCAATAGGGTGGTGCCGGCAGGAACGGTAATAAAATGATGGTCTATCTGCAGGGTTATTTGCTGTTCTTCCATAATATTCATTCTTTAAGAGTTGAAATACAGGATTGAAATTTAGGTTGTTGTGTGTCCTGGGTTAACAAACATTGATGGCTTTAAACTTGCAGCGTGCCATGCACATGCCACATTTGATGCACTTGTTCGGGTCTATAACGTGGGGTTTCCGCACGTCTCCTATAATGGCATCGGCGGGGCAATGCTTGAAACATAGATGACAACCGATACATTTCTCAGGATTGATGCTGTAGGTGAGCAAAGCCTTACACTGTTTGGAACGGCAGGTCTTGTCTTTGACATGTTCCAGATATTCATCATAAAAGTTATTTAATGTCGAGAGTACAGGATTGGGGGAAGTCTGCCCCAGTCCGCAGAGAGCCGTATCCTTGATGACATGCCCGAGAGTAGACAGCGTTTCAAGGTCTTTCTCTGTTCCACACCCTTGTGTTATTCTGTTTAATATTTCCAGCAATCGCTTATTTCCGATGCGGCAGGGTGTACATTTCCCACAAGATTCTTCTACGGTGAAATCGAGATAGAAGCGGGCAACGGACACCATGCAGTCGTCTTCGTCCATTACGATCATTCCTCCCGAGCCCATCATGGAACCTGCAGCAAGTAAATTGTCAAAATCAATCGGTGTATCAAGATGTTTTTCTGTGAGGCAGCCGCCCGAAGGTCCTCCGGTTTGTACCGCTTTAAATTTCTTTCCACCTTTAATACCTCCGCCGATGTCGTAGATTACTTCGCGCAAGGTTGTTCCCATTGGTACTTCTATCAGGCCTACATTATTTATTTTTCCTGCCAGGGCAAATACTTTCGTTCCTTTTGACCGTTCTGTGCCGATAGAGGAGAACCATTCGGCTCCTTTTGTCAGGATGATGGGGATATTTGCCAGAGTCTCCACGTTGTTCACATTGGTTGGCTTACCTAAATAGCCGGCTTCTGCGGGGAAAGGAGGTTTCAAAGTCGGTTCTCCCCGATTTCCTTCCATTGAATGGATGAGAGCAGTTTCCTCACCACAGACAAATGCACCGGCTCCGTAGCGGATTTCTATATCAAAGCAGAAATCTGTTCCTAAAATTCTTTCACCCAGCAAACCATATTCGCGTGCTTGGGCAATAGCAGTCTTAAGCCGCTGAATGGCGAGAGGATACTCGGCACGGATATAAACCAACCCTTGTCGGGAACCGATGGCGTATCCGCAAATAGTCATGGCTTCTACAATGGAATGAGGGTCTCCTTCCATGATAGAACGATCCATAAAAGCCCCGGGGTCGCCTTCATCGGCATTGCAAACAACATATTTGGTATCAGCGGCTTGTTTGTGAGCAGACTCCCATTTTAGCCCGGTAGGGAAGCCTCCACCTCCGCGTCCGCGCAGTCCGGAACGTTTGATAACCCCGATGACATCTATCGGTTGCTTATGGAGCAAACTGTCTGCCAAAGCAAGATAACCGTGGCGGGCAATATATTCCTCTATATTTTCCGGGTTGATGAAACCACAGTTGCGCAGTGCGATGCGTTGTTGTTTCCTATAAAAATCCATGTGCTTGGAGTCGCTCACAACACGTTCGGTTTTCGGGTCGATATAGAGAAGTCGTTCCACTCGGTGACCATTGATAATGTGTTTCGTGATAATTTCGTCAACATCTTCGGGGGTAACCCGTATGTAAAAGGTATTGTCGGGAATGATTTTGACTATAGGTCCTTTTTCACAAAAGCCGAAACATCCGGTGGTGATAACTTCCACTTGATGGACAATATTGTACTGTTCCAATGCCTTTTGGAGATGTTCGGCAATGAGATGGCCGGAAGAAGCAGTGCAGCCGGTTCCTCCACAAACAAGGATTTGCAGGTGGTCGGTGCCTATGGTAAGGCCACAACTCTTCTCGGCAATCTTTTTGTTGCTTTGCTCACGCAAGCGGAGCGCATTTTCTGCCCTCTGCATGATGGCTTGCAAGTCATGGGTAGACAGGATTTTCATGATATTTATTTTTTCTCGCCGAAATCGGCTTGTTGTTGCTCTACTTCTTTCAGTTTTCGTTCATTTTGCTCTTTTACAGCTTTTTCCTTTTCCAATTCCTTTTGGGATTTGGCTGTGATTGGAAAGGATTGTGAGTCAGACTTCATTGGGATAAGTGCTGCCTCTTCACTTGCATAAATCA
>ENA-UEOJ01001196-UEOJ01001196.1-human-gut-metagenome-genome-assembly--contig:-NODE-1196-length-18864-cov-3.104487_pt1 | contig 18864 bp, 10 predicted proteins | sample MGYA00242885_ERZ507886 | MGnify/ENA primary metagenome ERZ507886 (study PRJEB26167, sample SAMN06115505) | human gut metagenome | host: Homo sapiens | place: China:Anhui | collected 2015-08-07... | reverse complement strand
TGACGTATGCCAACAACTCGCACAGGAATGAAGCCCCCATTCTGACTCATTATGAAGTATTGCTTGAATACCTGGGCTGGCAGGATGCGGGACGCGTTATTGCCCCCGGCGTCTGGCCGGCAGGTGCCATTGACGATACGCCTTTTCCCGGGCAGGCGTACCGGCTCGGCAGGAATGTATAATCGCCTTTCGGGCGGGGGGTGCAGAAAGCCCCCTCCGGAATATTCCGGAGGGGGCGGAAGCGCACAGGCGGCGATCCGGCCTGAAAAAGTCCGGGGAGAAACGCTACTTCAGTTCCTCAATGAGTCCGTTCAGTACGGAAGTCTGCTTCGCCATGTCCGCGGTGGCCTGCGCCGCGTTGTCCATGGCGGAGGCCGTTTCATTGGCGATGACGGAGTTTTCGTTGATGGCCTGCGTGATCATCTCCGAAGCCTTGGCCTGTTCCGTGGCGGCGTGAGCGATGGCCTGCACCTGCTCGGCCACAGTCCGCGAGAAATCCACAATGGCCTGAAGTGCGCTGCCGGACTGATTGGCCAGATCTGCCGTGGCGTTGATGGCCTCCACGGCGTGTCCCACGCTGGAAGCATTGCTCCTGGCGCCGTGCTGGATGGCTTCAATGACGCTGACCACTTCCTTGGTGGCCTGCATGGTCTTTTCCGCCAGTTCGCGTACGGAGTCGGCCACTACGGCGAAGCCCCGGCCGGATTCCCCCGCCCTTGCGGCTTCAATGGCAGCGTTGAGCGCCAGCAGGTTGGTCTGATCGGCAATATCGGAAATCACGCTGATCACATGCCCCACACCGTCAGCATGCTTTTGCAGATCGCCCATGCCGGTCTGGATTTCCAGAGACCGGGCTTCAAGCTGCTTCATGGACTGAAGCATTTTTTCCACCAGAGCCTCGCCTGCCTTTGCCTGTTCCATGGCCTGCTGACTGAGCTGGGCGGCATTGCCCGCATTGCCGTTGATTTCCGTCATGGCGGAAGCTGTTTCCTGCAGCTGATCGCGCTGGTGCGCCGTGCCGTTGTTGACCTGCACAATCTGTGCGGAAAGCTCCTCGCTGGCGGAGGCCAGGCTTTCCGCCACCTGCCGGGAGGAGTTCGCCACTTCCATCATGGTTGTATGAGCCTGTTCGATTTCCTTCTGGCGCTTATGGGCGTCCGTGGTATCGATCCAGATGCTGAGCACGCTGGTAAGCCTGCCGTGATCGTCAAAGAGCGGCGCGGCCTGGGTCAGCGCATACCGGGCTTCTCCCTTGTATGTGGTGAAAGGCAGTTCCTTGGCTTCGGGCTGACCGCTGCGCAGGCAGCGCACCGATGCGGTTTCCCTGTCCGGCTCGCGGAAGAGAAAATCGCCGGAGCTTCTGCCGTAATAATCCTCGGGCCGCCCCTCTGCTTCCAGCAGATTCATCATGTGTCTGTTGGCGAAACGCAGCATGTTCTCCGCGGTATAGATGGCAGTGGGCACGGGCAGGCCGTTCAGCACGCTTTCCGAAAAGGCCAGTTGATTGTTGAGATGCCCCACCATGCTCCGCAGCGCCTCGGCCAGTTTGCCGAATTCGTCGCGGCGTTCGATGTCCACGGTGCAATCCCGGTTGCCGCCTGCGCAGTCCGAGGCGAAGCTCATGAGCTTGTTCAGCGGACGCATGATGGCGTTGCGCAGGGCCAGAATGCTGACCAGGGAGATAAGCACGCCCAGGCACAGCGCTGCGAGGCTGAACAGATTGGCGTTTTTTCTGGCCTGTTCCGCGCTGGCAGTTGCCGCTTCCTGTTCGTTGACGAGCAGGACGTTCGCTTCATGCAGCCCGGCCAGCACGGTGTCCAGCGCGGGGATGGAGTCCCTTGTCAGAATGTTCCGTGCGCTGTCCGCATCGCCTGCCTTTGCGGCAGCGGAAATTTCAAGCGCGCTTCTGTGGAGCGCCGTATGCGGCGCATCGATTTTGCGCAGCGCCTGGGCAAGGCCGGGGACAATGCTCTCGGCCTGCTTGCGTTCCTGACTGGCATACCACTTGCCGAAGGCGCACTGTGAAGGGTCGGTGACCAGATTGAGATCGCCGGAACTCTCCAGCGCCACATAAAGCGCGAGAGTCTGTGCCCACTTGAAGTGATCAACGGCCCGGTTCAGAAAGGTTGCCCGGAGTTCTTCGCACTCTTCCACTCTGTCTGCGCTCTCGGCCATCAAAGACTGTGCGCGGTACGAAATAAAGGAACTGCCGATGATGACGAGAGCCAGAGGCAGGATGCATACCAGCAGCTTGCCCCATACCCTGAGATTTTTCCACATAAAGAACTCCCCTGTTGAGCCTGAACGATGGAATCCATTCTAAGTACACTCTATCGGATGGTCAAAAGAAAAATTAAGTGAACAAGTTGTGCGCGAGATGCCTTGTCCGCCAGATGTGCGGGGCGTCAGAACGCGGTTTGTCTTCACGGCGGAAAGCGTCTATAGTCCGAACCGTCCCTCTTTTTTCCTCGCTCGACGAGCTTTCAAGGCAGGCGTCATGTCCGACAGGCAAGTCTCATCCCGTTCCGATTTTGATCCCGTGGAGTTCGGCCGCATAGATCGCGTGGGCGAGGCCCGTGTGCCGACGCCCGTTCCCGGCCCGTACATGGGCGACGTTCCGCGTCCTTTTTTTCTGGATGAGGAAAACTGCGGCGAAGATGCTCCGGATGGTTCCTCCGTGTTCCTGGAAGGAGCGGGGCCGCGGGAAAGGCTGTACTACGATCCGGGCAAGGTCAAATGCGCCATCGTCACCTGCGGAGGACTCTGCCCCGGCATCAACGACGTCATCCGCGCCATTGTCATGCAGGCCTGCCACGGCTACGGCGCAGCCTCCGTGCTGGGCATCCGCTACGGCCTGGAGGGATTCATTCCCGCCTGCCGTCATGACGTGATGGAACTGACGCCGCTCTCCGTTTCCGACATCCACAGCTTCGGCGGGACGGTTCTCGGTTCATCCCGCGGCCCGCAGGATGCCGGGGAAATCGTGGATGCCCTGGAGCGTCTGAACGTCAGCATGCTCTTCGTCATCGGAGGAGATGGCAGCATGAAAGCCGCTTCCGCCATATGGGGGGAGGTTTTCCGGCGGGGACTTCATATCAGCGTTATCGGCATTCCCAAGACCATTGACAACGACATCAACTTCATTCCCAAGTCCTTCGGATTCGACAGCGCGGTGGATACCGCCGCCACGGTGCTGCGCTGCGCCCATACGGAAGCTCTCGGCACCCATAACGGCGTGGGGCTGGTCAAGCTCATGGGGCGGGAATCCGGGTTCATTGCCGCGCAGTCCACGCTGTCGCTGGGGATCGTCAATTTTGTCCTTGTGCCGGAGGCTCCTTTTGCCCTGGAGGGGGAAGGCGGTCTGCTGGGCGAACTGGAAAAGCGCCTTGCGCGGCGGGGGCATGCGGTCATTGTGGCGGCGGAGGGTGCGGGGCAGCATCTCATGGGCGACGGGGAGCGCGGGACGGATGCCTCCGGCAACCCGCTCCTGCGAGACGTCGGGGCGTTTCTTCAGGCCCGCATCAGGGAGCATTTCGCCCGGCGGGGGCTGCCTCTCTATCTCAAATATATCGATCCCAGCTACATTATCCGTTCCGTTCCCGCCAATTCCAACGACAGGGTTTACTGCGGGTTTCTCGGGCGTCACGCCGTACATGCGGCCATGAGCGGCAGGACGAACATGGTGGTGGCCAAATTTTTCGACCATTTTGTTCATCTGCCGCTGCCGCTGGTCACCCGGCGGCGCCGACGTCTGGATGTGCGCGGCAACTACTGGCGTTCGGTACTGGAATCCACAGGGCAGGAACTCGCCATGATCGGGGAGAATTCCCTCTCATGAACGGGCTGCACCGGATTCGGGCTTCAGCCGGTTCAGGCAAGACGCACCGTCTGACCGGCATGTTTCTGGAAATGCTGGCCGAAGCAGAGCCTCCCGCCGGAACGCGCGGCGCCTGGAGACGCGGGGCCTGCGGCCTGCCTCCGGCGGAAGGAGCAGGGCGGGCGTGGTCCGACGTCATGGGAGTGACCTTTACCAACGCCGCTGCGCAGGAAATGAAGGAGCGCGTCCTTTCCGGGCTGAAAGGGATCGCCCTGGGAGGGGAGAATTCCCCGGAGAACCTGCACGGCTGGACAAGGGAAACGGCGTTGTCAGCCGTGGACGATCTGCTGCGCTGTTACGACGATCTCAACCTGCGCACCATTGACAGCCTGCTGCACATGGTGGTGCGTCAGGCCGCGCTGGAACTTGATCTTCCGCCTGATTTCGAGACTACGTTCAATGACGGCGATCTGTTCGGTCCGCTGATTGAGGACATGGCGGAACGCGCCCGCGAGGGGGGGCCTGACGGCGGGGACAAGCTGCGTGACGCCTTTGCCGCCGCCTGCGAGGATGAACTTGCCTACAGCGATGCGCGCGGGTTTCTGGCGGGCGGACGGGTGCGGGGGCGCATCGCCGAACTGGCCGGATGGCTGCTCTCTCTGCTGGATCAGGGGAATGCGGAACTGCTGGAGCGGCTGCTGGAAACGGCATCTTCCCGGCGCATGGCGGAGACGCTGGAAACCATGCTGCGGAATATCCTTGCCGATGCTGCGGAACTGCGCGAACTTCTGGAAAAGGAGGGGCTGAAGCCGACCAGCGGCCTGATGAAAGCGCTGGCGGCCCTGCCGGGCAGGCTTGACCCTTCCCGCCCTGCCGGAGTGAAGGAGATAACCAGCGTCTACCTGTGCGAAGAACGTCCCCTTGATGCCGGGCCGGAATGTACGGCGCGGCTGGCCGCTCTGCGGCGCGATATTTCCCTTGCCAAGACGGCGCGGGCCGTATTTCAGGACGCCCGGCGGCTTGCGCCCTTTCTGGAACTGGCCTTTCTGGCGCTGAACGAACTGCCGGAGCGGCAGAATGCGGCAGGGCTACTGCCCGCCTCCCGTGTGCCGGCGCTGGCCTCCCGCGTGCTGAGTGGAGAATATGGCGTGGCCGAAAGTTTCTGCCGCATGGGTTCACGCCTTGCGCATGTGCTTATTGACGAATTTCAGGATACCAGCATCGCCCAGTGGAGAGCCATGGAACCTCTGGCGCGGGAGGTGCTGGCGCGCGGAGGCAGCATTTCCCTGATCGGCGACGTCAAACAGTCCATCTATCACTGGCGGGGCGGGGAATCCTCGCTGTTTGAGGATGTTCCCCGCAGACTGGCGGATGTTCTCGACGCCCGGGGCGCCGCGCCGGACGCGCCGCTGGACTGCAACTGGCGCAGCAGACGGAATATCATTGCCTGGAACAACGAGGTCTTTCAGTCTCTTGCGGATACGGCGACAGCCGGAACCGTGCTGGATGCTCTGGTTCCGAAGTCGAAAAGCTATGCGGATCAGGAGCCCGAACGTCTGGCCTCGCTGGAGTCCTCGGCGGAACTGCTGGCCCGCGCCTTTTCAGACGCGGTACAGCTTGCCCCGGCGTGCGTCCCCGAAGGCGGGCTGATCACGTTGAGGCGCCTGCCGCCCCGCCCTTCACGGCGCGGGGGCGGAGAGACGGCGGACATGGAGGCCGAAGCGGAGGACGATGCCCTGGAACGCCTTCTTCCGGAAAAAGTGGAGGAGATCGCGCGGCGCGCGGGCGCATACGCTTCAATATGCGTACTCACGCGCACCACGGGGCAGAGCGAGAAAGCCGCCTCCTGGCTGCTGGCAAGAGGTATTCCCGTACTTACGCAGGCCAGCCTGCTGCTGGCGGAACAGCCGGTTGTCGCCCAGACGGTGGCCCTGATGGGCTTTCTTGCCGCGCAGGAGGATGATATCGCCTTCTGGACCGTGCTGGAAGGAGGCGAGCTTCTGCCTCCGGCCCCCGCCGGATGCTGGGGAGCGGGGGGCGCTCCGGTTTCCCGCCGGGAAGCTCTGCGCGACTGGGCCGCCGGGCTTGATGCGGAACGTGCCGAAGGAGGCCGCAGGCTGCCGCTGGCTCTCCGCTTCGCCGCCGACTTTCCCGGCCTGTGGAAGTTCTGGTTCGCTCCCCTGACGGAGAGCGCGGGGCTGTATTCCCCCTATGACACCATTTGCGGCCTGGACCGCCGCTGGAAGGTGCGGGAACGCAATCCGGGAGCGGAAGGCTTCATCCGGCGCTTTCTGGAAGTTCTGCATATGGCGGAACAGCAGGGACAGGGCGACGTCGGGACGTTTCTGCGGTGGTGGAACGAGAAAGGGCGGGAAGAGAAGGCGCCCCTGCCGAAAAACATGGACGCCGTGCGGGTGATGAGCATACATCGGGCCAAGGGGCTTGCCTTTGGCGCGGTGATTCTGCCCTGGCTCTCCTTTTCCGTGGGCAGGATGCCTCCGGGCGCGCAGCCTCCGCCCATGGTGTGCGAGGCGGGCGGGCTGACCGTGCTGGGGCGCAGAATCCGCGCCCTGGGCAGGCCCTGGCTGGACGCCGTGATGGATGACGCGCGGGAGGCTATGCATCTTTTTTATGTCGCCTGCACAAGAGCGGTGAGTGAGCTGCACTGTTTTCTTCCCCCGGAAGAGGAGACTCCCAGGGGGATGAACGCGGTGCTGGAACGTCTGATCGGGCCGCTGCTCGGGACCATGACGCGGAATGACAGGGGGGAATGGATAAGAGGGGAAGTCACGGCCGTTCCGGATGGACGGAATCGGGAAGCGGACGCCGCGCCTGCCCTCCCGGATATGCCGGGGGCAGAGGGCAGGGAGGGAAAAGGCGCGCCATGCGCGGAGCCTGACGGCACGGAAGACGATTGTCAGGAAGACGCATGGCTGCCCATGGCCTGGCTGCCGCGCCTGCGCATTTTCCGCAGTCCGCTGGAGGAGTGGGCCGGATGGCGTGCGCCGGACGACAGCGCCGCTCCCGAGAGCATTGTCGGGAATGCGGGAGGCTTTTCACTGTCGTCGCGTCAGAGAGGGGTTCTGGCTCATCTCTGTCTTGAGATGATGCAGGCGGAAGGCGGCTGGGGCATAACGGAGCCGGGGGGAATCCGGCTCGCGGTCCGTCGGGCCGTGGGGCGGGCGCTGCTGCGTTTTCCCCTGCCCCTGCGCGAGCGCCATGAACTGGAGAAGGAACTGGAAGACATGCTGCTCTGGTATGCCGCTCTGCCGGAAAGTGAGGAATGGCTGCGGCTTGGCGTACCGGAACAGTCTCTGCTGGACGGCGACGGGCGGCTGCGCCGTGTGGATTTGCTGGTGGAAAGCGGGGACGGTATAAGCGTGGTGGAGTACAAGAGCGGAAGTGACGGCACGCTGCCTGTGCCTGCCCATGAGCGGCAGTTGAAGAGTTATATGGACGCGCTGGCGGCGGATGCTGACAAGCCCGTGCGCGGAGCGCTGATCTATCTGGATCGCAAAAGGATTTTTCGCTTTGACTCATTGTCGGAGCGCGTGCGGGGATGAATCCCGCCCTGTTCGGCTTTCCGGAGCATTCCAATGGCGAAATGCTTCAGGAACTGCTGATTAACGCGTTTTCTTTGCCCCGATAATGCCTTTTCAACCGTAAAATGTTCCTGGAGGCGGACATGACGCAGCGCGGATCGCGCCTTCCCTTTTCCGTGATTCCCTGGGACACGGACTTCCTCCTTCCGCTGAAGGATATGGCGGATCGTGCCACGGGAGGGAGGCCGGGCCGGGCCGTCATCGTTTTCCCCAACAGCCGTCCCAGACGTTATATGGAAGAGCTGTACAGGAGGGAAGGGCGGCCCATGCGCCTGCCGCGCATGGTTACGGTGGATGAACTGCGCGAACTGTGCCGCGCCGCATGGGTGCGCACGCCGCCGCTGCGGCGTGCGGAAATGCCGGACATGATCGCACTGCTGCGCCGCTGCGTGACCCGGGTGGCGCGTTCCCGCCCTTCTGACAGCCCTCTGCGCGATCTCGACAGGCCGGGCGGCATGGCCCGTTTTCTGCCCTGGGGGATGCGGCTTGCGGCGCTGCTTGAAGAGTGCGCGAATCAGATGGCCGAAATCAGGCCCCTGGATGCCGTGGACGGAGTGCTCCCCTTTGCGGCGGCCCTGCTGGCGGATCTGCGCGAGATCAATGACGAGTGGCTGAAATCCATGCGGGAGGCCGGGCTTTCCACTCGCGGGCTGGAAGCCGGGCAGACGGCGCTGGCCGCGCGGGAAGAACCGCCGCTTCCTCCGGCGCTGGAAGGCCGGGCGCTGTTTCTGGCAGGCTTTGTACGCCTTACCGCGTCGGAAGACATGCTGTTCCGCTATCTGTGGGAGCGCGGCGCGCATATCTGCCTGCACAGCGATCCCGGCGTGATCCGGGGCGGAGGGCACTGGTCCTGCGCCGATCACCGGGACTGGATACGCGCCTGGAACGCCGGGGCGGAACTGGTCTGCCCTCCTTCCGGAAATGTGCCGGATATCCGTTTTTTCGCCGGCTACGATCTCCATTCCCAGTTGGCGGAGCTGGCCCGTCTGCTGGAAGACGATTCCGGAACGGAGCGGAGGCGTGATGTCGGGAGGGACAAGGAGTGTGAGGCGCAAGAGGAGGCACGGGACATGGAAAGCCGGGCCGTGGTGCTGCCTCATCCCTCCCTGCTCATGCCGGTATTGCAGCATCTGCCCGAACGTGAACTGAACATTTCTCTCGGATATCCGCTGGAGCGGTCGCAGATGGCGAGGCTGGCGGATCTGGCCCTGCGCCTGTGCGAAGGCATGCGCTCTTCCGCCGCTTCCGTCCGAGCTTCCGGTGAGGAAAGGAAAGAAGGGGGCGAACCCCGCTGGCCATGGCGTCTCCTGCTCGAACTGGCAACTCACCCCTGCCTGCGCATGCTTTCCCTGCCGGGAGGGCAGGCGCTGCGTCCGCTGCTGCTTGAAGCCGAGCGGGAACTGCGCCGGGGCGGACAGTTGGTGCGCCTGTCTTCCTTCATGGGACGGATGCGGGGGCGTGTCGAGGCGAAACCGGAACTGCGCCCGCTCTGGCCACTGTGGGAACGCTGTGTGGAGAGCTTCATCAGTGCGTGGCGTGACGTCTCCACCCTGCGCGGCGTGGCCCGACGCCTGGGCGGCATCTGTGAGCTGCTGCTCTGCCACGGGGAGGAAGTCTGGCCGAAGTTTCCTCTGGATGCGGAATGTCTGTTCAGACTGATGAGGGATGTCATTCCCGCGCTGGCGGATAACGCCATGGCCGGGGAGCCTCTGCCTCCGGAAAGCCTGTTTGCCGTGGTGCGCCAGTATCTTGCCGGCGAACGCGTGCCTTTCGAGGCAGATCCTCTTACCGCGCTTCAGGTACTGGGCACGCTGGAAACCCGTCTGCTCCGTTTCGACAGGGTGTATCTTCTGGACATGACCGAAGATCGCATTCCCGGCGCGCCGGGACGTGATCCCCTGCTGCCGGACAATCTGCGCGCTCTGCTCGGCCTGCCTGACAAATTCCGTCGAGCCGCACTGGAGGCGCACACCTTCCACCGCCTGCTGGCCGGAGCAAGGGAAGTTGTGCTGTTCTGGCAGGAGGGCGTGAGCGGATCGGATCTTCTGGACGCGCAGAAGCAGCGTTCCCGTTTTGTGGAGGAATGTCTGTGGCACAGGGAAAAAAAGACGGGCCGTCTGCTCAGACCGGGAGATGAAGGGTTTGGTGCGGCTGGTTTTCCCGCAGTGGCTCCTCCTGTGCGGAGAGGGGAAGCTCTGCCGCGTACGGAAGCCGTCGATGCCCGGATGGAGCGCCTGCTTGCACGCCCTCTCTCCCCGACGCTGCTGGATGCCTATTTGCGCTGTCCCGCCCGTTTCTGTCGCCAGTATCTGTTTGGTCTGTGGGAAAAGGAGGACGTGCCGGAAGGAGACGACAACGCGGGCGTGGGCGATCTGATTCACAAGACGCTGTACCGGGCCTATGAACCATGGCTGAACAGAAAGCTGAGGACGGGCGGCATCTCCCTGGAGCAAACCCTGCTGCCGCTGTTTTATGAAGAACTGGAAGAAAGCGGCCTGTCCGATCGGCTTCCTGCAGAGAGCCTCTTCATGCTTAAAGCCTCTGTACCCCGGCGGTTCGCTGACTATCTGGCCGGACAGCCGGAGGAGCTGACACCGCTCTGGCTGGAACACAGGCTGACGGCTCCTGTGCGGGCCGGAAGCGTTGAGCGCATGCTGGAGGGGAGGCTTGACCGGGTGGATCGCCGGGGGGATTCCTTTGTTGTGGTGGATTACAAGACCGGGCATGTTCCCGGAAGGGGCAGGCTGTTTCGGGCAAAACCGGGCGGGGATATGATGGAACTGTGGAGGGCGCTGCCCGAATGGACGCCGGAAGGGGAGGATTTTCTGCCGGCTCTGGCGGATGCACTGCCCAGCCTTCAACTGCCCTGCTATGTGCTGCTGGGACGGCATGCCCTGGGCCGGGCGGCGGGCAACGCCGTGTGGGAGGATCTGGGGAGAACCCGCAGGGATGGCGGGGATGCTGTGGAGCTGCCGCTGCTGGATGATGATATTCCGGAAGACTGGCGCGACGAGCTGCTGAACGGCATTCCTGATCTGTTCGGCTTTGTGCTGGAGCATATGGCAAGAGCAAGGGCCTTTGCCCCGCGCGAGGGGGAGCACTGCAGATGGTGTCCCTTCACGGCTCTTTGCCGCTGAATGAGACGCAGGAAAAGGATATCAGTCTGCGACGGCGGAGCCTTGAGTTTTTTGAACCCGCTCTGTTGGAGCATTTTCGTTTTGAAAATGATCCAGGCTGGAATGCCGGTGTTCCACTCCCACGACGTAGCCGTCCTGCCGCAGAGCCTTTGCCGCGGCTTCGGTCATGGCCACGGAGCGGTGCCGGCCTCCGGTACAGCCCAGTCCGATGGTCAGACGGTAGCGGCCTTCGGCATCATAGTAGGGCAGGGCAAAGCGCAGAAAATCAAGAAAACGCTCGCGGAAGGCCCGCGCCGCCTCGCCTGCGAACACATAGTCCGCCACGGCCCGGTTCTGGCCGGTCAGGGGGCGCAGCTCCTCCACAAAGTACGGGTTGGGCAGACAGCGCAGGTCAAAGACCATGTCCGCCTCGCTGGGCACACCGTACTTGAAGCCGAAGCTGATCAGGTTCACGCGCATGGCGTGGCCCGCTGTCTCTGTTTCGCTCCAGCGGCGCTGGATTTCCCTCCGCAGATCGTGCAGGGTGAAACGGGAGGTATCCAGAACGATGTCCGCCGAGTCCCGTACCTTGACAAGACGCCTCCGTTCTTCCCGCATGGCTTCCTCCAGCCCCATGCCCTCACGTTCCAGCGGGTGCGGTCGACGTGTGGTGGCGTAGCGGCGCAGGATGACGTCCGGAGATGCTTCCAGAAAGAGCAGCGCCGGACGCGCGGAAGCGCCTCCCTCACGGGGAAGGCGCTTTTCCATGTTGTTCAGGGCGGCGTCGAGATCCTTGGCCGTGCCTCCGCGCCGGAAATCCACACCCAGCGCCATGCCCCGGAAATGCTCCATGCCGGGCCTGCTGAACATGCGGCAGCATTCGGGGATCAGGGACGGGGGCAGGCCGTCTGCCGTGAAAAAATCAAGATCTTCCAGTACCTGAAGTACGGTGCTTTTCCCTGCGCCGGACAATCCGCAGACAACGAGCAGACTGGGAGCGCGAGCTTCACCGGGAGAAGAGGAGACAGAGGGGGAGTACATGGCCGGCTCTCGGGAAAGAAAAGTCCGGAGTCCTTCGGAAGACCCCGGACAAAGGGCCGATATGGCCCGCTGAGGCTTACGCCAGGGGATCAATCAGGCCGAAATCTCCGTTGCGCTTCCTGTACAGCACGTTGATGCGCTCATTGTCGGCATGGAGAAAGACCAAAAAGTCATTGCCGGACTGATCCAGTTGAAGGACTGCCTCGTCCAGATGCAGCGGTTTGGGAGCATAGTTTTCCGACCCGTTGACGACCTTCGCGCCGTCTTCTTCCGCAATGTCATAGGTGTAGACATCCACATTGGCGTCGTGGCTCCTGCGTCGTTCGTGAGAACGGGCCGCCGCCTTGCGCACCTGGGATTCGATCTTGTCGGTAACCAGATCGATGGATGCGTACATATCGTCAGACTGCTCGGACGCGGAGAAGTTCAGCCCTTCTCCGTTCAGTTTCACTTCCGCCCGATGACGGTGCTTGTCAAGCGTGAGAATGACCACCATGTCCAGCGCGGGAGACTTGCCCAGAAAACGGCCGGCCTTTTCCAGACGGCGGCGGGCATACTTCTTGAGGTGTTCGGAGGGCTCGAAGTTCTTGAAGGTGAATTCCATGTGCATGAAGTTCCTCCCGTATTCGTACATCTCTTGGACTTGATTCAATCATAATGCTTTTCGTGCCGTTTGTCGATCCGGCAGGGAGGAAAATCATGCCCGCAGCGGGAAAGTTTCCCATGCCTCAGCTTTTGCTCCTGCGCCAGCTTTTTTCCTCACCTCTGCGCAGACGGCCGATATTGGAACGATGCGTCCAGAATACCACGACCGTGAGTACGGCGGCCAGAGGCAGCAGATCGATGCGGCCGAACAGCGGATAGAAAGCCAGCAGCGAGGTGACAAGAGTGAGGGAGCCCAGTGAAACATAGCTGGAAAGCGCAATGACAAGGAGGCAGCAGCCCACCGCGCAGAGCAGGGGGAGAACCCCCAGGGGAAGCAGCGCGCCGATGGTGGTGGATACGCCTTTTCCTCCCTTGAAGCCGAGAAAGCAGGATTTGATATGCCCGCCGACGACGGCCAGTGCGCAGGCGGAATGGAACCACGCCTCGGGCGTGAGTCTCAGGGATATCCAGACCGCGATCAGCCCCTTGAGCAGATCGCAGGCCAGGGTCAGCACCCCCCAGGGCAGGCCGCAGAGCCGGGCCACATTGGTGGCTCCGGGGTTGCCGCTCCCCGCCGTGCGGGGATCGATTCCCCTGCAGCCCCTGGCAATGATAATTCCAAAAGGAAGAGAACCGAGTACATAACTGACGAGGATCCACAGACAGATCATGACGGATTCCGGTTGGAGGTTGGGAAAAGGCGGCTACTGCGCCGCGTGTTCTTCCGCTGCATCGGACATGGAGCCGGGGAGCCCCGGCATCGGTTCCGATTCCCGGGCCTGCGCCGCATCGTTTTCTGCGGAAGAAGCCGGAGTTTCGTGCGCCATGTCTGAAGTTTTGTCCGGCGGTATCACGGTTGAAGGCGGGGAAGAAATGACGGCGGCAGCCGGAGCGTCTTCCGGCGGAAGCGCCGGAGCCGCGCCGCGTTCCTCCCCGGCATGTTCCGGGGGGGCTGTCGGATCTGCCGTGGCGGAGCCGCTTTCGGAAGCGGCAGCCGCAGGCCTTCCGTCGGAGAGCGGGGCGTCCGCCGGAACAGACATGGGGGGAGTCGGCTCCCCGGCGGTGCCGTCTTCGGCAGGCCGCTCATCCTGCTTCACCAGCACGCAGGGTTCGTCCACCATCCATTGCCGCCCTATGACCGTGAGGCGGGCGGGGCGATCCTGCCAGTCGTTCCAGTCCTTTTCCGGCATGACGACGAGAACGCGGTCATTTTTGGCCAGCAGTTCCCGCAGTTGATCCATGCTGTCGAACTCCGGCACGGTGAACGCGGGGCGGCCGCCCGTTTCCGGTGTGCCGTATGCGGCCATGCATTCATTGAGATAGTAGGCGAAGGCTCCGGGGCTGACGCGATAGGCGGCCGGCTTGTAGCCTTCATGCGCCAGAGGCGCCATGGCGGAAGCATGGGGACGGGGGCTGAGTATGCTTTCCAGCGACGGTGCGACATTTCTGGCAAAGGGCAGGTTCATGACGACAAGCCCCGCGGAACACAGCAGAAGGGCTCCTCCCGGCAGAGAACGACGGCACAGGAAGATGAGCAGCAGAGCCAGTATAATCAGCACGCCGCCCATGCATACCAGATTTCTTGCAGCGTCAAGCCATGCGAAAACCAGCGGCGGCAGTTCGCCGAGACGGGCGATCCATGCTGCGGGCAGCAGCGGGAGAAGCCATGCATGGTAGTGGCCGGCTACGAGCAGCAGGCCCAGCAGAAGAAACATGCACGCGGTAAAGAAGAAGTAGAGGCGGCTGCGCCGCGGGGTGAGCCGGAGCAGGGAGCGCCCGGCAAGAACCGCCAGCGGAGCCAGAAGCGGGAGCAGAGCCGTGGCCGACTTCGCGCCGAGCGCGGACAGCAGCGCCAGCCCGGCGAGCAGGGTAAGCCACAGCCAGGAGGAACCGCCGTTTTCCCTGCGGGAACGCCATGCCGCAGGCACGCCCCTGGCCGCGCCCCACCAGTTTACGAACAGGGGAAGCAGGGTCCACGGCAGGCAGACCAGCGGCAGTGCGGCGAGGTAGAACCAGCGGGGCAGGGTGTTTTCCCCCGCGTCAAAGATACGGCCCGCAAGCTGCCGTTGGAACATGTCCACAATATAGTCCGTGTGTCCGGCGACATAGAGCATGACCAGCCACACCCCGATCAGCAGGAGCATGAGCAGAAAGCCGGGCAGACCGTCTCTGCCGTTGAGGCGGCCGGGCGTGCCTCGCCAGAACAGGAACAGTATGCTGGCGATTATGGGGAAGGCCAGGGCCAGCGGCCCCTTGATCAGTGTTGCCGCCCCCGCAAGCAGAAAAGCCAGCGTAAGCCAGACGGGAGCTTTCGTCCTGATCCAGCCCCGATAGAAACAGATCAGGGAGAGGACGACAGTTGCGGCGAACAGCAGATCCGCATTCGGAGACTGGGCCAGTCCCATAATGAAAAAGGTTGTCAGTGCCAGCAGGCCGGAAGCGAAGGCTGTGCGGCGATCGTGTCCGGTGGCGCGGGCCAGCAGCCAGATCGCGCCGATATACAGCATGGCGGAGAGAGCTGTGCCGAGAAAGAAGAGCAGCGGTTGATCCACATGGGGAACGAGATCCAGTCCTCTGAGAAACCAGAAGTAAAGCGGCGGCATGTCCGTGCAGGGTACGCCGTTGAGACTCAGGGCCAGTTGATCGCCGCCGAGAAAGCGCATGTACACGTCGGCGGCGCGTACTTCGTCAAAAAGCCACAGAGCGCGCGGAGCAAGAAGCTGCTGGAAGACCACAAGAGCCGTCATGACCAGCAGTACCGGCAGGCCTGCCCAGGAGAGGCCGTTGAAGCATTTTTCCGCGATTCCCGGTTCCACACGGGCTGCGGCGGAAATTTTCCCGGTTTTTTTTGACATTTCGCCGCCTGATGTCCCGTTTTCCGTTTCCGCATGGGCGGCGCCTGGCTGCGGCTCTTCTCCGGAGGCATTGCCCCCGGCCATGTCCGGCGGAACGTCGGAAAAAGATTCCGGGGAGAGGGTGGCTGAAGTCACCGGCGCGGATTCCTGTTCCGGATTGTCCGGCGTCTCCGCAGCGGGATGCCCGCCATGGGAGACATCACCGGAAATACCTTCGGAAAGATGGCCGGATGCGCTGTCCGGAGCACTTTCCGCCCGGCGATCCTCCGCCGGGACAGTGCCGGGATATCCGGCTTCATTTCCCTGTTCCCCGATCCGGTCTCCGCCGGAACTGAATTCGTCGCGCCACTCGCGGGCGTGCCGCTCCGTGTCTTTGTGCGTGGATTGCTCGTTCATGCCTGCTCCTTGGAGCGTTTCTTGATTGAAGTATTTTCCAGCGGCGGTTCCGAGAGGGATTTGCCATGGAAAGGGACAGGATTCGGGGGTTCCGGCGCGGTGTCGGAACAGGGGCTGCAGCAGATGACGCGGGCAATAAGCCCTCCCCACAGCATGCCGCCAAGAATGTCGACCGGATGATGCCAGCCGAGCCAGATACGGGAGTATCCCACAAGCGCGATGAACAGCGCAAGGGCAATATACACGATTTTCTTGCGGAAGAAAAAGGCCAGCGGCAGGACGGCAGCCACGATTTCCGTGGTGTGGCCGGAGGGAAAGCTGTGGTAGGAATAGTCAAGGGTGAAAAAATGCGGCGGCCAGAGTTCGCCTGGGCGAGGCATGCCGAAAGCGAACTTGAAGAATCCGGTGGTCAGGAAGACAAGCAGAAAGCCGAACAGAACCAGACGGCAGATCAGCATGCGGCCCTCGGCCCGCCGGGCGGTGACGCCCGGAGAAGCTGAAACTCCGGCGGGGACGAGGGAAAACGCCAGAACGATCAGATACAGCGCATAGATGACCGGCGCGGCCATGTCGGAAAAAAGCTGGACAGCAGGCCATAGCGCGGGCAGAGCCTCCCGGGAGGCCAGATAGTACTGCCGCACATCCTCGCCCCACCAGCCGTGACGCAGCACGACAAGGGCAAGCGCGAGCGTCAGCGGCGCGAGCAGGGCGGCGTGGATTTTCCAGTTGTAGCCGGGGCAGGCGTTGAAGGGGCCGATTCGGCAGGGGAGTTTCATCAGAACTTCCTTCATGGTTTGAAATCTCTCCGTTCCAGGGGAAAAGTGTTCCTGCCAGGATGGCAAAGCCGATGAAATCCCTTTTCGCAAGCCCTCCCCAGACGGGAAAATTTTCCTGTCCATGCAAGAGCATGGCTGCGTGACCGGAGCGGGAAACATGCGATGTCAACTGGAGAAAAGGCGTACGGCGCGGAAGCCCCAGGCCTTCATTTGAAGGCGCATGTTGCGGGTTCTGACGGCGACGCCCCGCCCGGTCATCATGTCTTCGGCTCTTGCGGCGGCCACTTCCTCCGGCAGAAGACCGTCGGTGAAAAGGGCGCGGGGCGAGTAATTACCCGCGACCAGCAGCAGGGATGCGTCGGGCAGACGGCTGATGCAGGCTGCAACGGAGCTGGAAGCTCCGCCTGCTTCTTTTCCGGTTTTCGCCCTGCCCAGGAGGACGCCCCGCGCGATGCCGCTTTCCCTGCGGATACGGGTGATCTGTGCCAGCCGCGCGGCGAAGGAGTCCGGCAGCCCAGGCTGAATGTTCAGCGGCGGGTAAGCGGCGCGGGCAGGCAGCCCGGCGGTGGAGAAGCCGTTTTTCCCGTCCGCATTCCAGGCCAGAGGCAGTCTGTCGTCGCCGGAGAGTCTCGTGTCCGTCTCTTCCTGAATCGCTCCGAGGAGATCATGGCCGGAAAGCGCCAGCAGGCCGGGAAGAAAGGCTCTGAATGCCACCTGAAGCAGATGTGCGTCCACCTGCGCGGAGTGTTCCGTTCCGGAGAGATTCGTCACGGCGGCGGCCAGAGTGGGAGCCGAGGCAAGCAGTTCCGTACCGGATGCGGAAGCTCGCAGGACGCGCGCTGCCCATGCGGAAGGCAGTTTTGCAAGTTCCGTCCGGAGAGCCTGCTCTTCCGCGGGCAGCCAGTCCGATCCGAGCGGAAGCGCACGGGTGGGAGTGCTCCGCCACAGCCGGGCATGATCCACTCCCGCTGCGAGCGAGGCGTCGATGCTGCGGCACAGCGGCCCCGCATCAGTGGTGAGCAGAGCGTATTCCAGGGAGGGTGACGTGACGGTATCGGGCGCGAAATCAATCCCCAGATGAAGAACCCGGGGCAGCATGGCCGGTGGAACGGGGTCGCCGAGCAGCGACCAGCCCCCGTAGCGGCGTATATCGCGTGAGAGGGCGGCAAGCGCGCTCAGGGCCGGTTCGGGAGAAAATTCTTTGGCGCAAGGCTCCAGTCCGGCCATGTCCGAGAGGCTGACCCGCAGCAGAGGCTGGTGCAGCAGGCCTGCCTGCCGGATAATGCTGGCGGAGAGGGCCTGCCGGGCGGAAGAGCGGGGAGAGTCCCAGTGCAGCGGCAGGACGCGGGGGGTATCGGCATACCTGTAAATCCAGCGGCGGCTCACTCCGTCTGTGCCGGTCAGGGGCGCGGTGGCGGCCCACCCCCCGCGCGGCAGGCTCCGCTGCATGTCACGGGAAAACGCGGACGGCAAAACGCCGCGGCGGATCAGTTCGGCAACGGCGGCGGACGGCAGCGGAGCCACGTCTTCCGCATCATCCGTCTCTTTTTTTCCGGTATGATCATCTGTTGCGCCGGGGGATCTTCGGGGAGCCTCCGCAGGCAGCAGTGACCATATTTCGCGCGGGGCTTCCACCATCATGTACAGATCGGCATAGCGGGAAAGTCCCAGGCGGGCGAGACGGAAATCAGGCCCCATGCCGGTGGAGCCGGGCAGAATTTCTCCTCCGAGGATGACGCCTTCCTCCGCGCAGCGTTCATCCAGAAGGACGTAATCCCGTGAAGGTGCGTCGACAGCGTCTTTTACAGCCGCCGATGACGCAAAGCGCAGGCCGATGACGGCTTCGGATTCACGGGAAAGCGCTCGTCCTCCGGGTGTGATGTTCCAGCCTCCCGCATTTTCCGTCACGCCGGAAAGAAAGATGCCCCTGATGCCAAGGGAGGCAAGAAGCCGGGGAGGAAGCGCGCGGGGCAGGGCGGCAAGGGCGCTTTCCCCCATTTTTTCTCCCAGCGCGGCGCGGGAAGGATCGAAATCCAGCCAGACATCAGCCGCATTCAGAAGAGGGGTGGTATTCCGCACGCTGCCCGAGGCTCCCCATACCAGCGGTGTGCCGGAAACCACGGAGAGCAGTTTTTCGCTCTGGCGGAGAATGGACTGTTTTTCCAGCCATTGCACATAGCCGGGATGGGCGCGGGGCAGTTCCATGTCGTTCCCGGAAAGCATGGCGCGCGGTACGGAAGCTGCAGGGGGTGAACAGGCCGTGAGGGACACGCAGAGCAGACCGGCGGCCAGCGCCCGAAGCGGGGAAATCTCGCGCGAAAGTGGAATATGTGGCATGCACGCCTCCGGTGGGCGGAAGGCATGTGAAATCAGCCCCGCCCTTGCTGAAAAAACATGCTTTTTGTAGCCGAGGAACAAGGCAAAAACAAGGAGGCGTTCCGCGCGCCTGAAGAATGTGCTCTTCATGAACCGCTGATTTATTCTGTGAACAAGTCAGCTCCATACCCAAAGAGGCTTTTGACTCTTTGGGTAATGCGCGCGCCAGTTCGTTCATTTAACAGGAAAAGCAGATTTTCCCTGTTCACGACTTGCGGGCGATCCTGTTCCGCAAGACCG
>ENA-UEOJ01001185-UEOJ01001185.1-human-gut-metagenome-genome-assembly--contig:-NODE-1185-length-18945-cov-3.053795_pt1 | contig 18945 bp, 13 predicted proteins | sample MGYA00242885_ERZ507886 | MGnify/ENA primary metagenome ERZ507886 (study PRJEB26167, sample SAMN06115505) | human gut metagenome | host: Homo sapiens | place: China:Anhui | collected 2015-08-07... | reverse complement strand
AGCGTCGTCGGCCCGGCGTGAGCCGCGCCTGCGCAGACGCACAACGCCGCCGCGAAAAGGACGGCATAACGATGGAACCTGTTCATGTGACCTCCTCGGTGATGCTTGGGCGGGGAGCCGCAAGGCCCCCCCTTGTTTTCGTCGCGCGGTTAAAGAACCAGATCCCAGTTGTAGTCGGGATCAACGGGAAAGTTGAAATGATCCATGTAATACTTGTACGGTTTTATCCGCATCGTGGATGTATCCAGTACCTCCATGCGGGTTGACATGTTGCCGTCCACGCCCTTTTCCACGATGATCCAGCGCAGATCGGGGCTGCGTTTCGGGAAATCCTCGCGGTAATGGCCGGAGCGTGATTCCTTGCGCATCAGAGAGGCGCGCAGGGTCATTTCCGTCAGCGTGACGTTGGCTCTGGCCTCCACCAGCTTCATGAGATAGTGCGGGTCCTGCGCGCCCATGACGGGCAGAACCTCGTCGCGGACCGCCTCCAAACTTTCAATGGCCTTGCTCAGGCCCCGTCCTGTTTTCAGGATGCGCACATCACACGGAGCCGTCACTTCCTGCATGCGGCGGATCACATCCTTGGGACGGATGCCCTCCCTGCCGAGGAAACAGTATACCTCGTCCAGCATCGCGGCGGCACATTCCTCGTCAAAACGGACATCATCACTGCCGAGCGCGAAGCGGGCGGCGGATTCCCCGGCCGTGTGTCCGGTGGTGGAAATGGTGCAGTGCGCCCAGCCGCCCATGTACACGCCGGGATCGATGCTGCGCGCGCGGCCTGCCACAAACAGACCGGGCACGGTAGTCTGGCCGTTGATGTCCGCCTTTACTCCACCGTAGGAAATATGCAGCTGGGTCATCCATTCCGTCTGCCCGCCGAAGAAATCAATGCCCAGCGCCTTGAGCTTGTCGTCATTGAGCTTCATCCAGCCCGCCGCGGGCCGCATGATTTCCACATCCTCCGGCTTCATTTTGCTGGTGTCGAAATAAATGGGGCCGCGTCCGGCGCGGATTTCGCAGGCCATGCCGTGCGTATTATAGTGAGGATCGGCACGGGCGCCGATTTCCGGGGCGTAGCGGCGCATGAAGTCCTCACCCTTTGCGTTGAGCAGCAGCGCGCCCTTGGGCAGCAGTCCCGTCTGCCCTTCCCAGGCGAACTGGGTGGGGACGTTCCAGATTTTGATGAACTCGCAGTTGCGGCAGGCCGCTCCGGCCCGGTAGGCCAGTGCCGCGCCGTCTCCCGCGCAGCTGTTCTGATGATAGGAAGTTTTCCAGCCGCCGAAGTTTGTAGCCAGAATGACGGCCTTCGCCCTGAAGAAGCAGGGAACGCCGCTCTGGACATGAAAGCCGACCGCCCCCGTGACCCGGCCGTCCTCCTTCACCAGATCCGTGATCTGGATGCGGCCCAGGCGGCGCACGCCCGCCTTGCGCAGGGCTCCCGCCATGACTTCCGCCATGTGCGAACCGCCCCTGCCGTAGGGATGATAGAAATAATACCGCATATGCGGCAGCCCCCGCTGGGGGATATACATGAGCCTGCCGTCCGCATCGCGGGCGAAGCGATGCCCCATTTCCTCATATTCGCGAAAACGGTCGTACGATTCCACCAGAATCTTTTCCAGCACATCCTGTTCGCACAGGCCGTCGTAATAATACACGAGATCGTCCAGCAGATCGTTGACATCGTCTTCCGGCTGCATGCAGATCATGTCCCCGCCGGACATGCTGCCCAGCCCGCCCCAGTCTCGCGGCCCCTTGTCCACCACCAGCACGTCCCTGACCTGTTTTGCCGCCGTTTTTGCAGCCCAGGCCCCCCCCATGCCGCCGCCTATGACCAGCACATCCGTTGAAAAACGGTAGGCATCCCGATACGTTTTGCCCATATGATACTCCTTGACGTTCACTGCGATTATTTAATGTTTGATTAAACTATCCTACAGCGTGCGCGGCAACGTTTCCTTGAAAGGATGCACGTTGATGGCGTCTGCCGGGCAGACAAGCTCGCAGGTGTAGCAGGTCATGCAGTCGTCGGTGTAGGCCGGCACCGCTTTGCCGCCGCACGTCAGACAACGCCCCGCCTCGGCCAGAACGGCATCCAGCGGCAGACCCGCACGACGTTCGGCAAAACCCTCCCGGCCGGAGAGAGGCCGATTCCGACGCGCAAGTCGCACGAGTTTTTCCGGATCAAGCCGCTTGAGCATGTCGTCGGCCACGGGGCGGGACGTTTCGGGCCGCCGCAGTTCCGCGCCGGACAGGAAGCGATCCACGGAGACGGCGGCACGGCGTCCGCCCGCCACGGCAGCGCAAACGGATGCCGGCCCGCTGACCGCATCTCCTGCGGCGAACACTCCCTCGCATGAGCTTTCCAGTGTTTCCGGCGATACGGTGATACGCCCGCGTGTTATTTTCACGTCCTGCGCGAAGGGGTCGAGGTCGCTGCGCTGCCCGATGGCGAAGATGACGGTGTCCGCCTTGAAAAAAGCCGCGCTTTCCGGGTTTTCATCGAAAGTCGGAGCAAAGCGTCCCGCGTCGTCCCGCAGGGAAAGGCAGCGGCGGCATTCCAGGCCGACAGCTCTGCCGTCGGGGCCCACGCGCACGGCGGTCGGTCCCCACGCTCCATGCACCGGGATGCCCATGCCCACGGCTTCCGCCACATTATGCGGAAAGGCAGGCAGCTCGTCCTGACTTTCCAGACAGACCATCTCCACGCTTGCGGCGCCTAGGCGTCGGGCGCTGATGGCCGCATCCATGGCTACATCGCCGCCTCCCACCACGAGTACGCGGCGGCCCGGCCCTGTTTCGGGAAGGGGGGCATCATCCGAGCGCAGGGCACGCAGGAAGTCCATGCCTGTCATCACTCCGGGGACATTTTCGCCGGGCACACCGGGAAGGCAGCCCCTGGATGCGCCCACCGCAAGCACAACAGCCCGGAATCCTTCCGCTTTCAACCCGGTCAGCCAGCCGTTTCCGCCTATTTTTCCGGAACAGACGAATTCCACGCCGGCATCCCTGAATTTGCGGATTTGGAGTTCCATCACCTCGTCAGGAAGCCGGTAGGCAGGGATGCCGTAACGCAGCATGCCGCCAGGTTCCGGCATGGATTCGAATACCGTTACGGGATACCCGGCTTCGGCAAGATACCAGGCTGTCGCAAGGCCGGCCGGGCCCGAACCGACTACGGCCACACGGGAAAGATGGCGCCGGGGAAAGATTGGAGCGGGCAGGCGCAGATCAAGATCGCCCAGAAATTGTTCCAGCGCATTGATGTTGAGCGCTTCGTCCACATCCTTGCGCGTGCAGGCGCTTTCACAGGGATGAAAGCAGACCCTGCCGGTGACGGCAGGCAGGGGCATGGTGCGTTTCAAAACGTCCAGCGCATCTTCGGAGCGCCCCTGCTGAAGCAGGTAATGGCATGCGCGGATATCTGTGCCCGCCGGGCAGGCGTGCGTACAGGGAGAAATTTCCCGCTGTTCCGTATCCAGCCGGAACACGTCCAGCGGACAGGATTTGAAGCAGGTTCCGCACCCTGTGCATTTTTCGGGATCAATGGAACTGATCATGATGGTGTTACTCCTTGGGCTGGGAATGTTCGCCCCGTACTCCGTCCGGGGGGCTGCCCCGATGTTCGTCCGTCCGTTCCGGGGCGGGATCGGGCTTGAGCGGGGTTTTCAGCGCAGGGTCTGGAACCAGGCGAGCGTCGGGCATTTCCATGATATCCACCAGGTTCAGGAAAAATCCCTGCAGGGTGTCCTTGAAAGTGCTCCATTCTTCAGGCGTGTAATTACGGCGAGTAAGCTGCCGGTAGTTTTCCATGGCCTGGTCGCCCCGCAGGTAGACGGCCCGGCCGTAATCCGTCAGTTCAAGCGTATAGTGCCTTCTGTCTTCTTCTCGTACCTTGCGCTGGATGAGTCCCCGCGTCTCCAGTTCCGCACAGACGCGGGAAAGGTTGTTTCTGTCCATACCGATGAGCCGGGCCAGAGATGTCTGGCTCAGACCGTTTTTAGAGTGAATTTCGCGGATTATAATAAACTGCATCCTGTTGATGGGACAGCCTGATATTTTCATGATTCGATTCGTTACTATGGTAATGAGGTGATGCAGTTGTGACATCGGAAAGACAGGAAGCTGTTGGGGGATGAGCATTGTATCCTCCTTAATATATGTTTATTACATATAATTTGTTACTATCAAAACAAATATATGTAATATAAATATATTACATGAACATGATAAAATCATGTTTGTCTATGTGTCAAATTAAATACATGATAATCTGCAAAAATTAATATTTTACATGTAAACAATAAAGTATATACATGCCGGCAGAAGATTATGCATGAGAGGTTCTTTCTGTCTCGGAGAGAAAAGAGTAAAATATTTTTGAAGCCTCAACGCCGCGAAAGAGTTGCGAGGGTATCGGATAGGGGACTTGCGGCAAGGTTCTGTCCTCATGAGTCCGGGAGCATTTCTTCGGCAGAATGCGCGAAAGAGTCCCGGGCTGACTGTGTGGTATTGCCGGGAATAAGGACGGAGGGGCGGAGGCAAAAAAAAAGGGCGACGCGGATGCGTCGCCCAGGCTGATGGCAACCCTCGCAAGGTGCGGGGGTGCGCCGTCAAAGCGGCTTTGAGAGGTGCAGAAATCAACAGGTTGCGGTGTGGCCGCCCGATGGGCGGCAAGAACGGAAGAGCAAACTCCGGTTTCATGCGTGAAACCTGCGGGCCGGAACATAGGGTCCTGGCCGGCAGATATTTTCAATGGCAAAACGCTCTAGATCAGTTCCGCAAGGCGGGCGGCGCGCTCTTCGCCGTCAGTGGATTTAATCGCGCCCGCCTCATACACACCGGGGACGATGACTTCCCCGATGGAGTTCCATCCCAGAAGTTCGGTTGCCCGCAGATAGGGCGTGCGCACGGATTCGTTTCCGATCTCCATGTCGGTTTCTTCCAGACAGGAAAGCAGCGCGCATTTTTTGCCCTTCATGATATCGCTTCGTTTGCCGCGCATGTAGAAGGAGAAGAACTTGTCCAGCACGGCCTTGATCTGGGCCGGAAAGCTGTACCAGTACACGGGGCAGGCAAGAACGACGAGATCGGCGGTTTCCACCGCACGGGCGATGGTGTTGAAGTCATCGTTGAAAATGCAGGCCTGATCGCCCTTTTCATAGCAGTGTTCGCAGGCCATGCAGCCCCTTACGTTCATGAACGCCGCGTCAAAGCGGGTAACGGAATGTCCCTTCGCCTCGCAGGCGTCGGTAAATGCCCTGGTCATGGCAAAGCTGTTGCCGCTCCGGCGGGGGCTGCCGGTGATCACCACGATGTGTTTTGCCTTTTCCATAACTGTCCTCTCCGGAAAATATATCCTGCCGCCGTGCCGCATCCGGTCAGGGAAGGACGGGCGGGCTTCGTGTTTTCAGGATTAAAGAACACATGGCGGCAATAAATCAAGTGCGCGGGGGCATGTCCGTTTCATCAGAATTTCTTCACGGTTTGGAATTTTCCTTTTCAGGGGAAAGGGTTCCCGGCAAGACGGCGCAGCCGGGGAAATTCTGCCCTCCCCCGCAGGGGGAGGCAACACATACGACATCTCTTCGTTGAACAGCGCCGGGAATGACGGGGGGACGACATTCCCGGCGTTCCCCGGACAAGCCGATGTATTCGCAGAATACCCCGGTGTTTCCTTACAGGATAATCCCCGCGTCAAAGCCTGTTTCAATGGCGTGCTGCATGTTGGAGGCCTTCTTGCAGTCGCCGACATTGATCACGTCAAAGGAAACATGCCTGAAGCTGTCGCGTTCCTCGGCCAGAGGGGTTGTTCCCACGCTGACGATGACCGTATCGGCGGGCAGGAATTTCTTCCCCTCCTCCGTTTCCACATGCACGCCGGAATCCGTGATTTCCGTGGCTCTGGTGTCCAGCAGCGTGGTGACGTGTTCCTTTTCCATGAATTGAAGAATCGACATGCGCAGGCACAGCTCGGCGTTGCCCGCCTGGAAGTGGGTCAGCTCCACCACGGTGCACTCGTGCCCGCGCTCGCTCAGATGAATGGACAGTTCACAGCCGATGTCCCCGCCGCCGATGATCACAATCCTCTGGCCGAGCCTGTCCTCGTTGCCGAACACGTCAAAGGCCATCACGGCCTTTTCGATGCCGGGAATGGAAGGGACAATCTGTTTCGCGCCCACCGCGACGATGGTGGCGTCGGGGTTGATTTCCGAAACCAGTTCCGGCGTGGCTTCGGTATTGGTGACGACAAAAATACTGCCGTTGCCGCGCACCTGGCGTTCCAGCCATTCGTGGTAGTCCTTCATTTCCTTCTTGAACCACATGCCGTCGGAAAGCAGGGCCTGCCCGCCGAGGCGGGAAGTTTTTTCGTACAGGACGACCTCATGCCCCCTTTGCGCCGCGCTGAGTGCTGCGTTCATGCCGGCCACGCCTCCGCCCACGACGACGATTTTCTTTCTGCGTTCCGGGGCGGGGAATCTTTTCTTGACCGCGCCCTGCATGGAGAGGGGATTCACGGCGCACATGCGGTCAAAGCTGACTTCGGAGGCCATGACCAGTTCCTTGCCCTGGATTTTTGACTTTCGGCGCCCGTGATCAAGACACATGTTGCAGCGCAGACAGGGGCGGATATCTTCCTCTCTGCCTTCCTTCACCTTCCTGACCCAGTCGTTGTCGGCAATGGCGGCGCGGGCGATCAGCACATAATCCGCCTTGCCGTCTTCCAGCAGTTTTTCCGCCCGTTCCGGGTTTCCGACGGCACCCACCGTGCCGATGGGGATGCGGACACCGGGGGTATTTCTGACGATTTCGCTGGCGTAGGCGTTGTGTTCGGTGGGAAAGAAGCTGGTCGGCGTCATGCGCGGACGGCTGGTCACGTCCAGGCGCGTGGAGCAGGTAATATGGATCATGTCGGCATAATCCTGAAAGATGAGAACCTGCCGCGCCGCGTCTTCCGGCGTGATCCCGCCTTCCATCTCGTCATTGCCGTTCAGACGCAGTTCGATCAGCAGATCGTCGCCGAGTACCTCGCGCACGGCCTTGAGCGCCATGAGCGGGAAGCGGCAGCGGTTTTCCACGGAGCCGCCGAACTCGTCCGTGCGCGTGTTGCTGAGCGGGGAGAGAAAATCGTGGAACAGCCAGCCGTGCGCGAAGTGCATCATCACGCCGTCAAAGCCGGATCGTCTGGCCTGATGGGCGAATTCCACGCACATGGCGATAACCTCTTCCATGTCTCCGGCGTCCATGCCCTTGACGTGCCGGCCCTGATATTCCGAGTCGCTGGCCCCGATCAGCGGAATGTCGGGCCGGATCATGCAGCGTCCGCCGTGGATCAGTTCCGCGAAGGTTTTGCCGCTGTAGGCATGAACCGAGCGTTGCAGCAGATGCAGATTCATGTAGTTGAATTCCTTGGGGTTCATGTTGAAAACCCCTTCGTGGCTGCCGTTGTCCGGCACTTCCATGGGCAGGGTGACGGCGGAGAACCCGCCGCGGATGATGCCCGTCCAGTAGTCGATGCCGAAGGTGTTGATGCGGCCGTTGTCCGCGCCTCCGCCGGTGGCGCAGATGCCCACGGGTGCCATCATCACGCGATTGTTGAAGACGAACTCGTTCCGTCCGCGCCGGATGGTCAGGGGGGCGAACAGCTTCGGATATTTTTTGATGTACGCGGGAATCATGAAGACGCTCCTGTTGAAGAGGGAGGAAAAAAACGCTTATGGCGGAGAAAACTGCCGGGAGGCCCCGGAAGAGGCCGCCGCGTGATCAGAAAAGGGCAAAAGGGGGCGCGGGTGGTTTTCCGGCGCTACAGCGTCAGTCCGGCGTCAAACCCCGTGTGGACCGCATGGACGATGGTGGACGCTTCCACGCAGTCGCCGACGTTGATGACGTCGAAAGCCGTGTCAATGAACCTGTCGCGTTCACGTTCCAGCGGCTTTGTTCCCACAGCAATGATAACGGTATCGGCTTCCAGTTCCCTTGAGCCTTCCGGCGTGCTGACCCGTACGCTCTTGTCCGTGATTTCCGTACAGGTCGCATTTTCCAGATAGTTGACCTTGTATTCCCGCATGGCGTTCAGATAGGCCGTGCGTTCCGTGAGCTGCGCCTTTGCGACGATGTACTCGCCCATTTCGAGGATGGTGCATTCGTGTCCCAGGCTGTTCAGATGGATGCCCAGCTCCACGCCGACCGCGCCTCCGCCCACAATGACAACCCGTTTGCCGACGCGATCTTCATGGCCGAATACGTCAAAGGCCATCATCGCCTTTTCCGTTCCGGGAATCTTCGGCACGATCTGTTCCGCGCCCACGGCCACGATCACCGCGTCCGGGTCCAGCCTGTCGATGAGTTCCGGCGTGGCCTCCGTGTTGTACACCACGGTAATGGCCGGGCGTTTTTTTATCTGACGTTCCAGATACTCGTGGAACAGCTTCATTTCCTTCTTGAACCACATGACGTCGGACAGAAGCGCCTGCCCGCCCAGTCTGTCGGTTTTTTCATAGAGCACGACCTCATGCCCCCTGTCCGCGCAGCTGATGGCCGCTTCCATGCCGGCGACCCCGCCGCCCACGACGGCGACCTTCCTTGCGCGCTCCGGCGGAGCGATGCGCAGTTTCTGGGCACTCTGGAACTGCATGGGATTGGTCATGCACTGGCGGTCGTAGCTGGGGTAGGCAAGCAGGTGCAAATCCCTGGAAATGGCCACGCGGCGGCCGTGATCCATGCAGTAGTTGCAGCGCAGGCAGGGGCGGATGTCGTCTTCGCGGCCTTCCTTCGCTTTTCTGATGATCTCGGGGTCGGCCATGGCGGAACGGGCCATGAGCACATAGTCGGCCTGTCCCTTTGCCAGCACTTCTTCCGCCACGGCAGGATCATAGATGCCGCCGGTAACGCCGACGGGAATTCTTACTCCCGATTTTTTCACGATTTCGCTGGCGTAGGCGTTATGCGCCGTGCGATCGAAACCGGTGGGGAACTGCTTGGGCCTGTTCATCGCATTCAGTCGATGCGCGCAGGAAATATGCACCATATCGACATACGGCTCGAAAATTTTGACCTGTTCCGCGCATTCCTCGGGCGTAATGCCGCCCTCCACCTCGTCATTGCCGTTCATGCGCAGTTCAATCAGCAGGCTGTCGCCCACCATGTCGCGGATGGCCTTGATGACCATGAGCGGGAAGGCACAGCGTTTTTCGACGGAACCGCCGAATTCGTCGCTGCGATGGTTGGTGAGCGGGGAAAGAAAATAGTTGAAAAGCCAGCCGTGCGCATAGTGCAGACAAATGCCGTCGAAGTTGGCTATCTGCGCCCAGTGGGCATACTCGCCGAACAGGGCGGCTATTTCTTCAAGTTCTTCCTTTGTGGCCGCCGTGGCTCCCAGGCTGGGTTCATCGTCGGCCGAGATTTTCTTGAAGCCCGGGCGGGCGTAAGGCCCCGCATGCATGAATTCCGCAAAGGTCTTGCCGTTGAAGGCATGCACCGCGCGCTGGAGGCGCTGGAAGTTCATCTGATTACAGGTTTTGGGGTTCAGATTGAACATGTGTTCGTGGCTGTTGTCGATCGGCACGTCCATGGGCAGGCAGACGGAGGAGAATCCGCCCTGAATATAGCGCATCCAGTAGTCGATGCCGAAGGTGTTGATGCGGCCGTCGCTGTCCTCGCCGCCGCCGGTGGCTCCGGAGCCGATGGGACCCACCAGAGCGCGGTTGTTGAACCGAACCCTGTTTTTTCCGACATACATGGGTTCAAAGAGATGGGGATATTTTTCCTTGTAGACGGGTTTCATACAGTACGCTCCTTCTCAGGCGATGAGGGATTCATGTCCGGCTGCTGGCGGCGAGCCGTGCCGGTAAGGGGATCGCGGTCTTCGGAAAGGAAAAACAGGCGGAGGGAAGTGTTCTCCATGTGAGGGCTCCTGCCGGATTGCGGGTCATGGCGGATGGTATTGCATCGTGTCGCCCCATGTGTCCGTCAGTACAGAAGGGTGCAGAGCGCGTACCCTATGGTTGAGAGAAGCAGCACGTTGAATACCCAGAATACCGTGGCGTACTTGAACATGATCTTTTTGGAGATCCATTCCGTGTCGCCGTAGGCAATGGCCGCTACCGTGCTGGAGGCCGGCGTGGCGAGCCCGAGTGTGCAGGAAAGGATGAGGCAGGTGAGTACGGCCGAAGGTTCGATGGAGCTGTTCGCAACAGCCAGAGTATAAGCGATGGGCGCAAAAGTGGCTGCGCATGCATTGTTGTTCACCAGTTGGGTGACGGCAGTCGCCAGGAAGATGATGACGAAGACCAGGGCATGACCGCTGAACCCGGCCAGCAGCGGCTGGCTTGTTTCCGCAATCCATTTGCTCACACCTGAATTCTCAAAGGCGCCGGTGAGTTCGAGAACAGAAATGACGAGAAAGAGAGCCGGCCAGGTCACGGACTTGCTCATGATTTCCTTGAGTGCGATGCCCTCCTTGAAGTTGAGCATAAGATAGATTCCGATGTAGGCAAGCAGGATGCCGTTGTTGCCCATGGCCTTGAGAAGGCGGGTGAGCGCCCAGTCCTTCGGGGCGATGTTGGGGAAGAGCAGCAGAATGATGAGTCCGACAAAGGACCACAGGATGGTTTTCTGGTAGGGGGAAAGCCGTTCGTCGAAGCGCATGCATTCCGTGGAGTTCAGGATGGGGGAGACATCGGGTTTCAGGATGAACTTGTACAGAAGGATGACGAAAACAATGGAAAGAAGCAGAAGAATGCCGGTTATGCCCACATAGGCAGCCAGGTTGATTTCCTGCCCCCCGCTCATGCTCCCATAGACGCCGAAGACAATAGCCGGAAGGCTTTTGAACGGAAGCATCATGTAGGCGATTTCTCCCGCGTAGATCATGGCGATCATGACAAGCATGGGGAAGACATCTCCCGGCTTGTAGCCGTATTGTCGGCAGACTTCCTTCATCAGGGGCAGGGCGACAAGAATGGCTGACGTCATGGTGAGCATGGTCGCCAGCGCGCACATGGCGAGGCAGAGCATGAAAATCAGCACATAGGGGCGTCCGACGATAAACGGCACACAGATGATGCGCCTCGCCACCCATTCCGCAATGCCCGCTGCGTTGATGATGCTGGCCACCATGCAGAAAAAGAGCAGCAGCAGAACCGTATTGTTGCCGAAAGCGCTGCCGAGCACGGCGTCCATGGGCTGCCGGAGGGTCAGCCCCAGCAGCACCAGCCCCAGCAGGGAGGGCCATACGACGTCGATGAACAGCCAGCCATACAGAATGCCGAAAAATATGCCGATGACGGCAAGCCCTTCCGCAGTGAGTCCCTGCGGCGGGGGAATGAAGCGGAATACAAGCATGACCGCGAGCATTGCCCCTGCATGAAGATAAAAGGCTGGCTTGTTCGTGCTGATTGCGAAGTTCATCCTTGACCTCCTCGTGTTCAGAAAGGACAGCCGTGCGGTGATTGGCTTTCCAGGTGAAACAAATGGATGTTTATCCGGGAATTATTTGAAAGGAGATGGACAGGATATAAAAGAATTCAGACAGGAAAACTGGGTATAAATGATATCGTAAGGCATCTTCCTGCTGCTAATTAATAGTGAATTGCGAGAAAAAGAAAAATATTAATTATCTATGGCTGCATGTCGTCCTCTGGTTGCGTATAAACAAAAATTGCAGGACATATTGCATGAAGGGATTGCGTTGGATATCCTGAAAAGAATCGGGAGGGCTCGGATGCGTCTGGAACAGTTGACATATCTTGTTTCCGCGGCGAAGGCAGGTTCCATCAGCGCGGCGGCGCAGCGGCTGAACGTGTCCCGGCAGGCAGTTTCCTCCGCGTTGGGCAGTCTGGAGTCAGAACTTGGTGTTCCTTTTTTTAAAAAGGGAAATCAGGGGATTGAGCCAACGTTTCGGGGAAGGGCGATACTCGAGAAAGCGGAGGCTGTCCTGAAGCTGATAGAGGAACTGCGAGCCGAGGGAAGGATGGATGGGACGGGAAATTTTTCAGTATGCACCACGCCGCTGCTTTCTCTTTATCTGACCAACAGCGTTTTTTTGCCGTTCAGGGAGCTGCATCCGGAGATCAATGTTCTCCTGCGGAACGTGTATCTGCCTGAACTGATGGGAGAACTGGAGAATGGGGCATCGCGCATTGCCGTCGTCCGAACCTCGGTCGACATGACGATACGCGAGCGTGCCCGTGAAATTGGATGCGAGGTCGTTCCCCTGTTCGTGGATGAGGAAAGGCTGTTCATGGGGGCGACCCATCCCCTGGCGCAAAGGGATGCTTTGACACCGGCCGACCTGGAGCGGCTGCATATCGCCTTGTTTGCCAGGGGGCAGGAGCATATTTTCCGGCGTTATGCGCCGTACTTCGGCGGGGTGTACTATACGGCGACCCGGACCGACTTTCAGGCTCTGGTTCTGAGGAACGAAGCTGTGGTTGTTTTTCCCTGCCGCCTGTTCCGTCATGATCACCTTGTAGCGAAGGGGATGCTGGCGGAAAAGAAGATCCCCTTGCCGGGCATGGACCTCTCTGCCCCCGTTACCGCCATGTGCACGCCGGAGCTGTCCCTTGCCGAACGCCTGTTCTGGGATTACCTGATCGGGAATTTCGCCGAAAATCTGTGACGGGAGCATGATGCCGCTATGAGAATACAGGCGGGCAGATTGTCTGAATATTTTTCAGCGTTCAATCTTGCCATGAAACGGCGCTGCATTTACGATACTGTGTGTATTATTTCACCAGATGGCTTTTTCCATGTGGAAGGACATGGAAGAAGGAGCGTGCGCCATGCGGCTGGAACAGTTGAGCCACCTTGTCGAGATTACCCGTCTGCACTCCATCAGCAGGGCGGCGGAAACACTGCATATTTCCCAGCCGGCGCTGTCCGCCTCCGTGAAAAGTCTGGAAACGGAGCTGGGCAAAACATTATTCAAACGCACCAACAAGGGGATTTTTCTGACGGCCGAGGGGGAGCGCATTCATGACGAGGCGGAGGCCGTGCTGGAAGTCATCAACAGCTGGTACGGCAAGCGTATTGATGCGGAACCGGAAGGGGAAATTCATCTTGCCTGCACGCCGATCATCAGCTGCTATCTGACGCCGAACATCATTGTTCCCTTCCAGAAGCTGCATCCGGGAATCACCATTTTCTTGCATGGCGCGCAGCATTATGACATCATCGGCAGATTGAGAACCACCAGCGCGAACATCGCCCTGACCACGCTTTCCCCCCGCTCCAGACTGATCGAACAGGCGCGCGCTCTGGACTGGGAAGCCCTGCATCTGTTTACCGACGAGCGCCGTCTGTTCATCGGGGCAGGCCATGCGCTGGCGGCAAAGGACGAACTGACGGCCGGAGATCTCAGGCGGCTGAATCTTGCCTGGTATTCCGACGCGCGGGATCAGATATCGCGCGGTTATGCGCCGTACTTTGCCTCTTCCTTCCGGCTGGCGAACAAGGAAGATATCCTTGAGCTGGTGATCAGGAACGAGGCTGTGTTCATCCAGCCCTGCCACCTGTTCCGCCATGATTACCGGGTGCTGGAAAAGCTTGTTGTGGAGCGCCCCATCCCCCTGTCCGAAGTGGATCCCCGGGCGGAGATATTCGCGCTGCACGCGCCCGAACTTTCCGGAATCGAACGTCTGTTCTGGGACTATCTCCTGGCGCGTTTTTCCTGCAATCTGTGACTGTGGATGGATCGGGGCGCGGGGCGGCGCCCCGCCCGGGGAGAGGCTCTCCCCAGGCTCCCCCTGACCGGAGCATTTCGGCATCGGATGCCCGGCGCGGGGAGAGTCCGGTCAGGGGCACAGGGGATGAATAGTCTGAACGAGAGCATTCCGCCTGTGAAATGCCCTACAGAGTCAGTCCGGCGTCGAAGCCGCTGTGCACGGCGTGCACGATGCTGGAAGCCTTCACGCAGTCGCCCACGCTGATCACATCAAAGGCGGCGTCCGTGAACTGATCGCGTTCCTTTTCCAGAGCCCTGGTGCCCGCGGCGATGATCACGGTATCGGCGTCAAGGAACTGTTCGCCGCCGGCGTTCTTCACCCGGACGCCGCTGTCCGTGATTTCCGCGCAGGTGGTGCCGACCATGGTTTTCACGCCGCTTTTTTCCAGCCAGGTCAGATAGTCGGTGCGTTCCGTGAGCTGGGCCTTGGCGGCGATGTGTTCGGTCATTTCCACGATGGTGCATTCATGACCGAGGCCGTTGAGATGGATGCCCAGTTCCACGCCGATGGCCCCGCCGCCGATGATCACGACCCTCCTGCCGACCCTGTCCTCATGTCCGAACACGTCAAAGGACATCATCGCCTTTTCCACGCCGGGAATGGGAGGCACAATCTGTTCCGCGCCCACGGCCACGATCACGGCGTCGAAGTCGTTTTCCTCCACCATTTCCCGGGTGGCCGCCGTATTGTAGACCACGGTAACGGCCGGACGCTTCTTGACCTGCCGCTCCAGATATTCGTGATACAGCTTCATTTCCTTCTTGAACCACATGGGATCGGAAAGCAGGGCCTGCCCGCCCAGCCTGCCGGTCTTCTCATACATGACAACGGAATGCCCCCTGTCCGCGCAGCAGATGGCGGCGTTCATGCCGGCGACCCCGCCGCCGATGACGGCGACCTTTTTGGCGCGTTCCGCCGGGGGAATGCGCAGCTTCTGGGCGCTCTGGAACTGCATGGGGTTGGTCATGCACTGACGGTCGTAGCTGGGATAGGCAAGCAGGTGCAGATCCCTGGATATGGCCACGCGGCGGCCGTGGTCAAGGCAGTAGTCGCAGCGCAGGCAGGGGCGGATGTCCTCCTCGCGGCCTTCCTTCGCCTTTTTGATGATTTCGGGATCGGCCATGGCCGAGCGGCCCATGAGCACATAGTCGGCCTGTCCCCTTGCCAGCACTTCCTCCGCAATTTCCGGGCTGTAGATGCCCCCGACCACGCCGATGGGGATGCTGACCCCGGATTTCTTCACGATTTCGCTGGCCCAGGCGTTGTGGGCCACGGGATCAAAGCCGGTGGGATGCTGCTTGGGACGGGTCAGGGCGTCGATGCGGTGGCCGCAGGTGATATGCACCATGTCCACATACGGCTCGAAGATTTTGACCTGTTCGGCCGCTTCTTCCGGCATGATGCCGCCCTCCACGCCGTCCGTGCCGTTCAGACGCAGTTCGATGAGCAGGCTGTCCCCGACGACCCGGCGAATTTCCCTGAGGATCATCAGCGGGAAGCGGCAGCGGTTCTCGACGGAACCGCCGAATTCATCGCGGCGGTGATTGGTGAGCGGAGAGAGAAAGTAGTTGAACAGCCAGCCATGCCCGTAGTGCAGCAGGATGCCGTCAAAGTTGGCGATCTGCGCCCAGTGGGCATATTCTGCGAACAGCGCGGCGATTTCTTCCAGATCTTCCCGCGTGGCGGCCCTGGAACCGAGATGGGGTTCGTCGTCCGCGGAAATTTTCTTGAACCCCGCGCGCATGTAGGGGCCGCCGTGCATGTACTCGACAAAGGTCTTGCCGTTGAAGGCATGCACCGCGCGCTGGAGGCGCTGGAAGTTCATCTGGTTGCAGGTTTTGGGGTTCAGATTGAACATGTGTTCATGACTGCCGTCGATCGGCACTTCCATGGGCAGGGTCACGCGGGAGAAGCCGCCCTGGATGTAGCGCATCCAGTAGTCGATGCCGAAGGTGTTGATGCGGCCGTCGCTGTCCTCGCCGCCGCCGGTGGCCCCGGAGCCGATGGGCGCGACGTTGAAGCGGTTGTTGAAGCGAACCCTGTTCCTGCCGACATACAGCGGTTCAAACAGATGGGGATACTTTTCCTTGTAGACGGGTTTCATTGTGGTCTCCTTGCGATGGTGAGACGGTGACTGGACGGAAAAGGGGAGCGCGTGTTCCGGCCGGGGCGGACATGCCGTCAGAACGCGATGCGCATGAGCGGGTAGCCGACGAAGGAAATCAGCAGGATATTGAATATCCAGAAGAAGCTTGCGTATCTGATGACCGTGCCCTGATGAATCCATTCCGTATCGCCGTACAGAATGGCTGAAGTGGTTGCCGCTGCCGGAGTGGCGATGCCCAGTGTGCAGGAGAGGATGACGCAGGCCAGAAGCGCCTGGGGGTCCACGGTGCCGTTGGCCAGGGCCAGAGTATAGGCTATGGGCGCGAAGGTGGCCGCGCAGGCGTTGTTGTTGGTGAGCTGGGTGCACAGCGTGGTGGTGCATACGACGATGAAGACCAGCAGTTGCCCGCTGAACCCGGCCAGCAGGGGTTCACATACGCCGCCGATCCATTTTGTGACGCCGGTGGCTTCAAAGGCTCCGGTCATCTTGAGAACTGCCGCGACCAGAAAGAGGGCCGGCCATGCCACGGACTTGCTCATGATTTCCCTGAGTCCTATGCCTTCCCTGAAGCTGAACATCAGATAGAGTCCGATATAGGCAAGCAGGATGCCGTTGTTGCCCATGGCCTTGAGGAACCGGGTGATCATCCAGCCCTTGGGGAGGACGTTGGGCAGGAGCAGCAGAACGATGAGTCCGACAAAGGACCACAGGATGGTTTTCTGGTAGGGGGAAAGCTGTTCGTCGAAGCTCATGCATTCACGGGTGTTCAGGATGGGCGTCACATCCGCTCTGAGGATGTACCTGCACATGAACAGGACGAAGAAGATGGAGATCAGCAGCAGAATGCCCGTCACGGCAACATAGGCCGCCAGGTTGATTTCCCCTCCGCCGCTCAGTTGTCCGTACACGCCGAACACGATGGCGGGCAGGCTCTTGAAGGGCAGCATCATGTAGGCGATGTCGGCCACATAGAGCATGGCGAGAAGCAGGATCATGGGGAAGACGTCGCCCGGCTTGTAGCCGTATTGCCTGCACACTTCCTTGATCAGGGGGAAGGCCACCAGCACGGCGGCGGTCATGGTCAGCATGGTGGCCAGAGCGCACATGGCAAGGCAGAGCATGAAGATCAGCACATAGGGCCTGCCCGCGACAATGGGCACGCATATGATGCGCCGCGCCACATATTCGGCTATGCCCGCCGCGTTGATGATGCTGGCCACCATGCAGAAGAAGAGCAGCAGGAGGAAGGTGTTGTTGCCGAAGGCGCCGCCCAGCACGGTGTCCATGGAGTCCGGAAGCGTCATGCCCAGGACGACCAGACCGATGAACGAGGGCCAGATCATGTCGATGAACAGCCAGCCGTACAAAACGCCGAAGAAGACGCCGATAACAGCCAGCCCTTCCGTGTTAAGCCCTTCCGGCGGGGTTATCAGTCGGAATGCAAACATGATCAGGGCCATGGCGGCCAGATTTGCATAAAACTTTGGGCCGTTTCTGCTGATTGTAAAACTCATGTTCTTCCTCCATCGCGTAAGTATGATTATTGTTCTGTTCACGGAATGGACACTGAACAGACTGAATCATGTGGTATGGATGTGAGTTGTGGTATGAATTTTCCCGTATTTCATAAAGATGCATTGAGTAAATGACATGAAAGAGTGCATGAAAAGAATATTCTTGTATGATGAAATGGTGCTTGTGTCTCTTGTTGAAAATTAATAGGAAAATATGGAAAAAAGAAAAATATTAATAATCAATGGCTGGTTATCAGCCGGACTTATGGGGGAGGAATCAGAATACCGTTGCGCACAGGGGCCGCTCGGGCTACACTGATAGGGAAAATCCGTGGCAGGGGCGGAAAGGTGGAACATGCGTCTGGAACAGTTGGAATATTTCGTGGCCGCGGCGGAAGCTGGCTCCATCAGCGGCGCGGCGCAGCGCCTGAAGGTTTCCCAGCCCGCGGTATCGGCGGCGCTCAGAAGTCTGGAGGAAGAGCTGGGAGGGCGCTTGTTCAGCAGGGGGAATCAGGGCATCAGCCTGACGCTCCTGGGACGTCTGACCTGTGATGACGCCCGTAAAATGCTGAAGCTGGCGCGAGGGATGCTTGCCCGGGGGAGAAACGCCGGAGCGCGGGGGGCGGCACAGGTATGCGCCCAGCCGCTGCTGTCGTTTCACCTGACCGGAAATATCATCGTGCCGTTCAGAGAACTGCATCCGGATATCGACGTATTTGTGCGCAACGTGCCCAACGCGGATATTGTTGCGGAGCTGAAAGGCGGGCGAGCCGGCATCGCGGTCACGCTGGTGGCGCTGGGGCTGAAAATCCGGGAACAGGCCCGGAGCATGGGCTATGATATGGTATCGCTGTATACCGACGAGCGGCGGATGTTCATCGGCGCGGGGCATCCCCTGGCGGCGCGGGAAAAACTGACGCCGGAGGATCTGCAAAGCCTGCGCATCGCCTATTATTCCCACGGCACGGATACGGTTTCCCGTCTGTATGCGCCGTATTTCGGCGGCGAATACCGGCTGGCGAACCGGGAGGACATTCTGGATCTGGTGCTGCGGAACGAGGCGGTCTTCATTCAGGCCGGGCGCATGTTCCGCCGCGATTACCGGGTGGAGAAGGGAATGATGGTGGAAAGGGAGATCCCCCTGCCGGATATCGATCACAGCGCGCCCATCGTGGCCATCCGCGTGCCGGAGCTTTCCCCGGCGGAGCTTTTGCTGTGGGAATACCTGATCGCCCATTTTTCGGACGGGCTGTGAAGCAAAGACTTCAGCCCCGCAGGGGCCGTGCCTGTTAAAAGCCATAGTAAAAAGTTTGGCTCTGTTCCAAAATAGTGTTGAAATTATCCTTGACCGCCGGAGGCGCGAGCGAGCCGGCCGTAGATACATGTTGCCTTTGGCCCGTGTGGAACACGGGCGGCCTTTGCGGCAATGAATGTTGCCGCCCGTGCCGGAGTAAGACCATACGCCCCGCGCAACGCTGTCAACACGGTTTTAGAGCATTTCGCCATTGAAATGCTCTCCTTCAGTCGAGCGGGGTGAGGCTGGATCCGCGACGTCCCTCTTTTCAGGTGTTGCCGCAATTCACTTGCGGCGTAGAGC
>ENA-UEOJ01001168-UEOJ01001168.1-human-gut-metagenome-genome-assembly--contig:-NODE-1168-length-19094-cov-20.239996_pt1 | contig 19094 bp, 19 predicted proteins | sample MGYA00242885_ERZ507886 | MGnify/ENA primary metagenome ERZ507886 (study PRJEB26167, sample SAMN06115505) | human gut metagenome | host: Homo sapiens | place: China:Anhui | collected 2015-08-07... | reverse complement strand
GAAGGTACTTTCATACAGCCCACTTTCATCACCGATTATCCCGTAGAGATGAGCCCGCTGACCAAGATGCACCGCAGCAAGCCGGGACTGACCGAACGCTTCGAGCTGATGGTGAACGGCAAGGAACTTGCCAACGCTTACAGCGAGCTGAACGACCCGATAGACCAGGAAGAACGCTTCAAAGACCAACTCCGCTTGAGCGAAAAGGGAGACGACGAAGCGATGTTCATCGACCAGGACTTCCTGAAAGCATTGCAATACGGTATGCCTCCCACATCGGGCATCGGTATCGGCATCGACCGTCTGACCATGTTAATGACGGGCGAATCCTTTATCCAAGAAGTGCTTTTCTTCCCGCAGATGCGTCCGGAAAAGGTTATCCCCAAAGATGCTCCTGCACGATACACAGAGCTGGGCATCCCCGAAGACTGGGTGGCTGTAATCCAGAAAGCCGGCTACAACCTGGTGAGTGACATGAAAGATGTGAATCCGCAAAAACTCCACATGGACATCTGCGGTATCAACAAGAAATATAAATTGGAACTGGCAAACCCGACCGTAAACGAAGTTGCTGACTGGGTCGGAAGAATTAAGAATTAAAAATTAAAGAATTAAATAGGCAAGATTAAAGATAAGAGGAGGAGGAAGGTACTCCTTTCCCCTCTTTTAATTTTTAATTTTTAATTATTAATTTCGATATGAAACTACCCGGTAAGATAGCCATCATGGGCGGAGGAAGTTGGGCAACTGCCATTGCAAAAATGGTTCTGGCCCAAGCGGAGTCTATAAATTGGTACATGCGACGCGATGACCGTATTGCCGACTTCAAACGGCTTGGTCATAACCCTGCCTACTTGACGGGCGTCAAGTTTGATACCAAGCGTATCAACTTCAACTCCAACATCAATGATGTCGTGAAAGAATCTGATACGCTCATCTTCGTTACACCTTCCCCTTATCTGAAGGTTCACTTGAAGAAACTGAAGACTAAGATTAAGGATAAATTCATCATCACTGCCATTAAAGGTATTGTGCCCGATGACAACTTGATTGTCTCGGAATATTTCACTAAGGAATATGGCGTCCCAGCTGAGAATATTGCTGTATTGGCAGGTCCCTGCCATGCGGAAGAAGTGGCTCTGGAACGCCTTTCTTATTTGACCATTGCTTGTCCCGACACCGACAAGGCTTGCACCATTGCCCGCAAACTGGCCAGTTCATTCATCAAGACCTCTGTCAGTAATGACGTTGCCGGCATTGAATACAGTTCGGTGCTGAAGAATGTATATGCCATTGCAGCCGGTATCTGCAGCGGTCTGAAATATGGCGACAACTTTCAGGCTGTGCTCATGTCCAATGCCATACAGGAAATGAACAGATTCCTGCAAACGGTACATCCGCTGAACAGAAACGTAAGTGATTCCGTTTATTTAGGTGACCTGCTGGTGACGGGATATTCCAATTTCAGCCGCAACCGCACATTCGGTACGATGATTGGCAAGGGATACTCCGTGAAAAGCGCGCAGATTGAGATGGAAATGATTGCTGAAGGATATTACGGTACAAAATGTATCAAGGAAATCAACAAGCATTATCATGTCAACATGCCTATTGTAGATGCAGTATACAACATTCTGTATGAGCGTATCTCGCCGACGATTGAAATCAAGCTGCTTACCGATTCATTCCGGTAAGCGCGAAAAAAGATAAAACGAAATACTGAATTTAAAACCTAGAATATTATGATTAGTTTGAACATTGAAAAGACTCTTGGATTCATCTCCAAAGAAAACGTTTTCGCCTATGAAGCCCAAGTAAAGGCTGCACAGGAAGCATTAGAGAATGGTACCGGTAAGGGCAACGACTTCTTAGGCTGGCTGCACCTCCCCTCTTCCATCACTAAAGAGCACCTGGCCGACCTAAAGACTACCGCACAGACGTTGCGTGACAACTGCGAGGTAGTAGTAGTTGCCGGTATTGGCGGAAGTTACCTCGGTGCACGTGCGGTGATAGAGGCTTTGTCAAACAGCTTCACTTGGTTGCAAGACAAGAAAACGGCTCCGGTCATTCTGTATGCAGGACACAATATCGGTGAAGATTATCTATATGAACTCACCGAATACTTGAAAGACAAGAAATTCGGTGTTATCAACATCTCCAAATCCGGTACTACCACTGAAACGGCCTTGGCGTTCCGTCTGTTGAAAAAGCAATGCGAAGACCAACGCGGCAAGGATATGGCAAAGAAGGTTATCGTTGCCATCACCGATGCCAAAAAGGGCGCTGCCCGCGTAACGGCCGACAACGAAGGCTACAAATCCTTCATCATCCCCGATAACGTGGGCGGACGTTTCTCCGTACTGACTCCGGTAGGCTTGCTGCCCATCGCAATAGCAGGTTTCGACATTGAGAAACTGGTTGCAGGTGCAGTTGCCATGGAAAAGGCTTGTGGAAAAGATGTTCCGTTTGCAGAAAATCCTGCTGCCATCTATGCAGCTACGCGTAACGAGCTCTACAAGAACGGTAAGAAAATTGAAATCCTCGTAAACTACAATCCCAAACTGCACTACGTAAGCGAATGGTGGAAGCAGCTTTATGGTGAATCCGAAGGTAAGGAAAACAAGGGTATCTTCCCTGCTGCCGTAGATTTCTCCACCGACCTGCACTCCATGGGACAATGGATTCAGGAAGGCGAACGTACCATCTACGAAACTGTCATCTCCGTGGAGAAGACACAGCACTCCCTGCAAGTACCTTCGGACGAAGCCAACCTCGACGGACTGAACTTCCTGGCAGGCAAGCACGTGGACGAAGTGAACAAGATGGCTGAATTGGGCACACAGCTTGCCCACGTTGACGGCGGCGTACCCAACATGCGCATCGTTATCCCTGCACTGAATGAAGAAAGCATCGGAGGTCTGCTCTACTTCTTTGAAATAGCTTGCGGTATCAGCGGTTATATTTTGGGAGTCAATCCGTTCAACCAACCGGGTGTGGAAGCATACAAGAAGAATATGTTTGCATTGCTGAACAAGCCCGGCTACGAAGAAGAGTCCAAAGCTATCCAGGCAAGACTTTGATAAATTAAGAATTGAGAGTTGAGAATTGAGAAATGGCTGCACAACAAGTGCGAAGAGAACCGTTCCCCGATTCTCAACTCTCTATTTATCTACCCCGCATTTTTAAATTCTCAATCCCCAATCTACCAAGTGTTCGAAAACTCTATCGCCCGTTATCTGGAAAAGCACGGGCACCCCTACATCCAACTGAAAGCCGTTCTTTTTGACATGGACGGTGTGTTATTCAACTCCATGCCCTACCATGCCGATGCCTGGCATAAAGTAATGGAACGTCATGGCCTGCACTTGAGCCGTGAAGAGGCATACATGCACGAGGGACGTACCGGAGCCTCCACCATCAACATCGTTTATCAACGCCAGTATGGCAAGGATGCCACTCCCGAGATGATAGAAAGCATCTATGCAGAGAAAAGCGCCGAATTCAGTACCCACCCGGAACCGGAACGTATGCCGGGTGCTTGGGAAGTGCTGCAAAAGGTAAAAGCGGCAGGACTTATTCCGGTACTTGTCACCGGTTCGGGCCAACACTCCCTGCTGAACCGCCTTGCCCACAACTTCCCTGGTATGTTTCAGCGCGACCACATGGTGACCGCCTTTGATGTGAAATACGGAAAGCCTCATCCTGAGCCTTATCTAATGGGACTGGAAAAAGCCGGAGTACAAGCCAACGAAGCTATAGTTGTAGAAAATGCACCTATCGGAGTACAAGCCGGAACAGCAGCCGGCATATTCACTGTGGCAGTCAATACCGGTCCGCTGGACAGGCAGGTATTACTGGATGCCGGAGCAGATTTATTGTTTCCGTCCATGCAGGCGCTTTGTGACGACTGGGAAAGGTTGCAAACCGCATTAGATGCCAGTAATAGCCTTCGCCACAAAGATTGACGGCGACCCAAACAATATAACAGTTGATTGGAGCTTATATAACCAAGTAATACCATTACTTGATATACAGAAGACATCTATTGTCTTTCTTCTTAAAGCGCTCCAATCTACCCATTTTCTCCTTCTCGGTTTCTTTAATAGGGAACGTTATTCTACAGGTATCTTTATCATAATCATACAATTCTCTGGCAGGAACTACATAAACAGATTCCGGACTGTCACCACACCATCCAAAGCCAAAAACATAAAACAAGTTTTTTATCGGACGGTTCAACAGATTGGAATTCATATACCCCTCGTACTTTTCAATGTCTTTTATATCGAGATAAAAACCTATCTTACTTCGCCATTTACATTCTACAGCTATAATATCTCCAACTTCATGAATGGTACTCGTTGTGGTAACACACTCCATCAACAAATCCGGAGATGATGAAGACAGAGGCCTATACCCCTCAATGTATTTATCACCTCTCCAATCTAAAAGCCGCCAAAATATTTTCTTATCACATAGATCCGAATAACCATCTTTACTAATATTGGAGTTCTTCACAACCCATTCCTCAAATCTATCTCCTAAATATTTACTTTTCTTCCTTTCTTTAAAATATTGAAAGGTATCCATAAACCGATATTGGAAAACACCTACAAAATCATCGATAAACTGATTTAATATTTTCATAGCCATAATAGTCTATTGTGTCTTTAAATAATATTCATTGCAAACAAAAATTCATAGGTGAAGAGCCGCAACACCCATTTTCAAAAATAGATTTTTTTTCATTTCCAAAAATAGAGTTTTTTTCCCAATTCTTTCCAGATTTCCTTCCCATCTTTGTAATACAGAAAACAAATAAAGTATTAATTATTAAAAATAGAGAAGTATGAAAAAATTAGTTATGATGTTGGTTTGTATGTTTGCAGTGCACACAATGGTAATGGCGGATAATGATAAGCCGATAGAGGTGAGCCAGTTGCCGGCGAAGGCGCAGACATTTATCAAGACTTATTTTAAAGACCATAAGGTGGCAATGGCTAAATTGGAGTCGGGAATGTTTTATAAAAGCTATGATGTGGTGTTCACGAATGGGGAGAAGGTAGAATTTGATAAATCGGGGGAATGGAAAGAGGTACGATGCAGACAAAGTGAAGTTCCTGTACAGATTGTACCGGAAGCGATACGTAACTATGTAAAGACCAATTATCCGGATGCAAGAATTCTTCAGATTGAGTACGATGACAATGAGTATGAGATAAAGTTGTCTAATCGTTGGGAAATTACATTTGACTCTAAAATGAGGGTGATTGACATTGACGATTGATGACAAGAAAGATTTAGAATATGTAGATTATAAAGTATCAAGAAACTGAAAACAGTTGCTTGGAGAGGGTTTCTCCAGGCAACTGTTTTTTTTTATGCACTTCCGTACGGTAGCAGGGCATATGGTGCTGCGCTCATTGTACAACAGTGGTTGTACTACTATTCCAATTGCCCGGAGTCAACGAAGCCCCGGCTGCACTTTTGCAGTTTTTTAATCAGTGTGTCCGGAGAAGGACACTCAACCTTCTCCGGAGCTGAAAATACTGATTTATAAGGAAATGGCGCTTCTCGGCGCTTCCTGCCGGAAGGCGACTCAGGCTATGACGCTTTCAGGATTTTGGCAGACCTCACCATGGTATAGGTAGTCCCCTTAGTACAATGGTGCATATCATTCAGCTTACTGAAAAATAGAGTTTTTTTCAGAGAGGTTTGTTCGGCAGAGAAATTCCAACCGCAGAACGGAAGAACAACGTTTTCAGTCCGTCATAAAATCCCGGAAGAGCAACCGTTCCATGCGTCTCTTCCGGGAACTTTTTTGATACCACCCGCAAATGCCGCTTCTCCATACGAGGAACTGCACTCCCTATAAAATCATCTGTCAGGGAAAAGTGGCTCAGCTTCCTATCAGGACGCGGCTGAGTGGCAAACGCAACATACAGTTGTTTTCCTGAAAAGTCAACCTTATCTACCTGCCGTTCTACCTGTTTCTGAAAACATCCTTTATCCCACTATAAACTGGGGTCTATGGCGATGTATGTATCAAATGTACCGGGATAATTCAGCAAAACATGCAGCGTGAACAACCCGGCATAAGAATGTCCGGCCAACAAGTGTTGTCCATTCACCGGCAAGTCTTGTTCCACTGCGGGGCGTAGCTCCTCCGTCAGAAAACGGCAAAATTGTCCTGCCCCACCCCCTTCCGGTTTATCGCCCGGACGGACAGTTCCGTCACGCCGGGCAGCGGAACAGGTTGGCGTAAAGTCTCTGGTTCTGTTTGTATTCAGGACAGCCACAACGATACAGGGCGGTAAGGAAGAAACTTTGGAGGTGGAAAACAAGCGAGTAAAACCTACCACCGAATGAAAAAAAGAATCACCGTCCAGCAAATAAAGAACCGGATAACTTTCCTCTTTTTCACCCGGGCGGGTTGCAGGTACATACACCCAATATTCTCTAGCCTCATTCAAGACATGCGAAAACAAAGTGTGGCGAGTCCCGATAGAAATAGCTTCTTGCGCTCTCAGCGGAAAACCGAGCCAAGTGACAACTACCAATATAAACAGAATATGCAGGCTTCTCATTTCAATTCTTTTTTCAGTCTGCAAAGTTCGCAGAAAATAAGTTGACTACCTATCCCTATTTTTAGGTATTCTCACGGTTGAAAGCTTTCCGCAAAAATCAAAGGCTGATTAAGAAAGTTTGATGGGCAACTGAATTTCCGTCATCCATTCATCCACCGTTTCTTTGTTCCAAATGCCGTCAATATGGCAAAACCGGGGACGGTCAATGACCTCGTATCCATTTGCCTCGGCATACGCAAAAAGCTCGGCGAAAGTTTCGGGCATATGCTCATAAGCACCGTAATGGTTGACACAGAGCGCAACCGGTACTTCCGGAAGTTCCTTGAATTTAATCAGTTCCGAATCTTCCTTGCGTTCAGCCACCGCTTCAAAAAACTCGATATCAATATCAACCCCATATTCCTCATTATATTCCACCGTGAAACAATATTCCGGGGCAGGACATTCACAACCCAAACGGTACATTTCAGGCCCGATAATATTCGGACAAAGATTGAACAGTTCCTGATAAGAGTCTATTTTACGGCGATGGGTAGCAAAAATTCTTGAAGGGAGGGATTTCTTAAACACTTTTTCCATAACATTCTCTTGTTTATGGAGTAAATTTTCCAATTTGGCAAGTTCGGTCTGCCGCCATATCAAGTGTTCAATCTCGTTTTTGCAACGTTCTATTTTAACCTTCAACAATTCAGCATCCGGAAATTCCTTGCCATCGGCAAACAACTCGGATATCTCTTCGAGGCTGAACCCTAATTGCTTGAGGTAAACAATACGGCTCATACACCGGAGCTGGCTGATGTCGTAATAGCGATACCCCGTCCACTCATCCACTTCAACGGGTATCATCAATCCTATCTCTTCATAATGACGAAGCGTCTTAACGGTCACTTGGCAAAGTTTGGAAAACTCTCCGATTTTAAACTTCATTTTATTCTTCATAAACTCATGCGCATTTTGTTTATGAAGCAAAGATAGGTCCTGCCCTTAGGGACGAGTCAAGAGATTGCTTCAAAAAAAACACATATTTCACTATTCACAACGGCAATAGGTGTTTGCACCGCACGTACAACGAGGCAACAGCTGCTCACTCAGTTCATCGCGGTAAAATTCATACAGCCGCCGGTACATGGTTTCATAGAGTGAGGCAACTTGTTTCTCCTGCTCACTTTCATTTTGAAAACGATTTTTAAAGGGATCTTCAAAATCAAAATGCACCTGCTGCTTGGCATCCAGAGTGATAAACTTCAGTTCTTCTCCGGCTTCTTTACATAGGGTAATCACGTAGTCCCACGACCGGTGCGTATAGGTCCCGACACCAGACGGTTTCTTGCGAGACACGCTGAAACCATTCTGTTCCATCACATTGCACACGGCATCGGGAACGCAGTTCCCCTCCATAATTCCTGCCGTAGAGATATTCATTCCCCTGCCAAATGCATGCAGGAGTTCCTGCGCGATACGGCTGCGGCACGTATCTTCATTACTTATTAACAGTATATCCATTGTCCGTTACTTTTCCAGGTTTAAATACTCGCCATCTCCTTCTTTCTTCATCTTCGCTTTACGTGCCAGGTCGAACAAGGTGGGGTTAATGTGGCAATATCCACCAGGATTTTTGTCCAGATAGTCTTGATGATAATCTTCGGCGAGATAGAAGTTCTTCAAAGGCTCTATCTCTACAACCAACGGACGGGAGTAGTTGGCAGCCAGCCGGTCAACGGTTTCACGAATAACGGGCAGGTCGGCGGTATCCGTATAATAGATACCCGTGCGATACTGTGTACCTCTATCCCCCCCTTGCTTATTGAGGCTGGTAGGGTCAATCGTTTTGAAATAAAGGTCGATAAGGAAAGGCAAGTCCACCTCATCGGGATCATACTGTACTTTTACGGTTTCGGCAAAGTCCGTGGTACCGGTACATACCTGCTGATAGGTAGGATTGGCTATATTTCCATTGGCATATCCCACCTGGGTAGCCTCCACACCTTCTATTTGTTTCAGGAAATGTTCGGTACCCCAAAAACATCCTCCTGCCAGATAAATCTCTTTCATTGGTTTCATGTCTGTTCTCCTTTCTGACCGTCCTTCCGGCTTACCGGCATAGGACAGACAAGTCATTAACATTGCAAAAATAAATATTATTTGTTTCATACCTCTAACTCTATGGAAATTATAACAAGAAAGAGAACCGTATGGTTGACTTTTCTGGATGTATTGTATAAAAAGAAACTCCCTTTGCAAAGTATTCATGCAAAGGGAGTTCCTTTCTTTGTGACCCCGGTGCGATTCAAACGCACGACCTTCAGAACCGGAATCTGACGCTCTATTCACTAAGCTACGGAGCCAAATGTGGATGCAAAAGTATAAAAAAATTAGCAGATTCCTAACATTCAAACGCTTTTTATATCAAACCGAGGAATATTTTTATTATTACTTTGAGAAGACTAACCGCAATTACACAAACATTTTGTTCTTTTTTCCCACAAAACAGAAGCAAGTATCAATATTATTCCTATCTTTGCCGAGCAATTTAATAGAAGTTATACTGAATAAATTTATGAGCTACCTGATAACACCTGAAGGTTACAAACCTTTATTGGACCTAAAACAGACTGAATTAGGGATTAAACAAATTAAAGAGTTCTTCCAATTGAACCTCTCTTCCGAACTGCGCCTGCGACGTGTGACAGCTCCACTGTTCGTATTGAAAGGAATGGGTATCAATGACGACCTCAATGGAGTGGAACGTGCCGTAACTTTCCCTATCAAAGATTTGGGCGACGCCAAAGCTGAAGTGGTGCACTCCCTCGCCAAATGGAAACGCCTCACGCTTGCCGAATACCATATCGAACCGGGATATGGCATCTACACAGACATGGATGCCATCCGTGCCGATGAAGAACTGGGCAATCTGCATTCCCTTTATGTAGACCAGTGGGACTGGGAACGCGTCATTACTGCCGAAGACCGCAATGTGGAATTCCTCAAGGAGATAGTAACCCGTATCTATGCAGCTATGGTGCGCACAGAATATATGGTATATGAGATGTATCCGCAAATCAAGCCTTGCCTGCCCCAGAAACTTCACTTTATCCATGCCGAAGAATTGCGCCAACTGTATCCGGACTTGGAACCCAAATGCCGCGAACATGCCATTTGCAAGAAATACGGTGCAGTGTTCATCATCGGTATCGGATGCAAGCTGAGCGACGGCAAGAAGCACGACGGACGCGCCCCGGACTACGACGACTATACCAGCAAAGGGCTGAACGACCTCCCCGGACTGAACGGTGACCTCCTGCTATGGGACCACATCCTGCAACGCAGCATCGAACTTTCCTCCATGGGTATCCGCGTAGACAAGGAAGCCCTGCTTCGCCAGCTCAAAGAGGAAGGCGAAGAGGAACGCCTGGAACTTTACTTCCACAAACGCTTGATGAATGATACACTGCCGCTTTCCATCGGTGGCGGTATAGGGCAGTCCCGCCTCTGTATGTTCTATCTGCGCAAGGCGCATATCGGTGAGATACAAGCCAGTATCTGGCCGGAAGATATGCGCAAAGAGTGCAAGGAACACAATATACACCTGATTTGATATACATTTATCCCGTCATATAATATAAAGTTCACCCCCTCAAAAGGTTGGACTTTATTTTTTATTTTGTACTTTAGCATCCGAAACTACTAACAGATCCAATTAGTATGAATGTTCAAATAGAAGAAAGCTGGAAAGCACATCTGCAACCTGAATTTGAGAAAGATTATTTCCGTACATTGACTGATTTTGTACGGGACGAATATGGGAAATATGCAATATATCCTCCGGGAAAGCTGATATTCAATGCATTCAACCTATGCCCTTTTGACAAAGTAAAAGTCGTGATAATCGGTCAAGACCCCTATCATGGTCCGGGACAAGCACACGGACTTTGTTTCTCCGTAAATGACGGTGTTCCTTTCCCTCCTTCCTTACTTAATATTTTCAAGGAAATAAAAAATGACATTGGCACTGATGCCCCCACTACCGGCAATCTGACACGCTGGGCAGAGCAAGGCATATTGCTGCTCAATGCTACCCTCACCGTACGTGCACACCAAGCCGGTTCTCACCAAAACCGAGGTTGGGAAACATTTACAGATGCGGCTATCCGCATTCTCGCCGAAGAAAAAGAGCATCTTGTATTTATTCTTTGGGGAGCCTACGCCCAACGTAAAGGGGCATTCATCGACCGTAGCCGACATCTGGTACTTACCTCGGCACATCCATCTCCCCTATCCGCTTATAACGGCTTCTTCGGGAACAAGCATTTCAGCAAAACAAACGAGTATTTGCGGGAACATGGAGAGACGGAAATAATTTGGTAAACATCAATACCACTGAATATTACTCTGAGTCTGGCTTCTCTGTTCCCATTTCAAGTCTTGCAGGATACTTGCATTGGCACGGATGGTAAAGTTATAGTATTTCCAGCGTCCGAAAGGTGATATGGCAGCCGTCATGCTGAAACAGTGCAGGTCACGTGTGATGTTGAAAGCGGTCTGCGTTATCTCCTTCGCATTGAAGTCATAACCGGAATTGAAGCTGACAGCCCATTTATTGGTAAGCTTGACGTTACCGTTTATATTAAGGGAATTCAGGCTGAATTTGTACGGATAGCGCATGTTCTTACGATTAATGGGCTTACTGGTGTCTTCCGTAATATTGAAACCGGTACTGAAGTTGATAGACCAAGGCATCTTGAATACCTGATAGCCGTCAGCATCGGCAGCAGCCTTTTCCTTCTTCTTCTTCGGAGTGCCGTCCTCGGTAGTTTCCCCCTCCATGTCACCGTCTTCCTCCGTCGAGGCATTCTGGTCTTGGCCCTGCTCCTTGTCATCCTTCTGACCGGTGAAGAAGTTCCTTATTTTCTTCCACGAATCATTGTTCACGGTCCAACTGAACGACGTACCATATCCCGACCAACGACCGAAACGGCCATACGACCATTCCGTACGGTTACCGGGCACCACCCTTCCGTTCTCATCAAACTCGTAAGCATAAGTGGCAAAGGTAGAGCTCATACTCAACGTATAACTCTTGCTCAACTTCAGACGGAGATTAAAGCTCAAGTCACTCCAAGGACGCACCTGGGCAGCCGTGTTGTAACTGATACCCATACTCAAATCGTCAATCAGGCTCACCTTGCGGATAGAGTCATTCTTATCCTTGAACTTCATTTCAAGGTTATTGGAGATATTGAAACTGATAAGCCCCTGCTTTCCTCCACTTGGCGGACTGAACACCTGACCGGCATAATAGGAATACTGCACGGTATCGCGAATGCCGTTCTGGTCTTTTATATAAGAGTCATAATAGCCAAAACGGGACGAAGTGAAATCGGGTGCAGCGCTGAAACTGATGGAGGGAGTGATGACGTGACGTATCTGTATCTCCTTCTTCTTCATAAACAATGGCTTGTACATACCATAAACTTTGGTATTGATACCCAGACTGGCACTGTAGTCGTATACACGGTGAAAACCGTAGGTCGTATCATTCACCTCCTTGCCTTGCTCATCGTCCCAGTCCTTCTTCACCTTGCGGGTGTACCAACGCTCCGTATAGTTTACGGTAGGCGTCACATTGAAGTACTTGAACAAAGTAAACGTGGCACTTACCGGAATCTCATGCTGCATACCGTTCTCCCAATCGCGTATCAGGTTCTTCTTGAACAACAGATTGTCCTTCGTCTTGATACTGTTCTTCACACGGCCAGTATAGCGAACGGAAATCTTCTCATACCACTTTTCATCTCCCACTGCATGTTTGCGCTTGAAAGGGAAAATGGTACTCAAGGAAATGGTCATGTCCGGTAAAGTCACCGCGATAGAGGAGTTGCGCATGGTCTGGGCAATATTACCTGAAGCGGAGATGCTCAGATGCTGGTCGGGAAAGTTACGCGAATAGCTGACACTGGAAGTCTTGGTATTCTGCGACATTGCCTGGGAGTTGTACATATTGCCGATATTGGTACGCTCATAACTACTGGTAGCAAAGTTCACACTGGCAGAAAAGGTAGAATTCGGACTCGCTTTCGGGTCCTGCCGGTGAGACCACACCACCTTGAAGTCTTTGGCAACCGAGTAGTCGGGCAAGCCTTTGTCACCGGTCTTGGTCACCTGATAGCTTGCCTGCAGCAAACCGGAATATTTGTAACGCTTCACATAGTTCGACTCCATATTCAGCGCCCAAGAACCTTTCGTGAAGATATCCGCCCGCAGCTTCAAGTCCATTTGGTCACTGATGGCGAAGTAATATCCACCGTCCGTCAGACCGAAGCCACGATTGGAGTCATCCATATAGGTAGGCATCAGAAAACCGGACTGGTAACTGCTAGAAAACGGGAAAAAGAAAAATGGAACGGCAAGCGGAAGCGGCACATCCTCTACTACCAGATAGGCAGGTCCCGTCACCACGTTCTTTTTCGGACGTACCTTGGCATAAGTCATCTGCATATAAAAATGGGGGTGGTCATGATGGTCACAAGTCGTGTAACGACCGCTCCTCATATAGAGTTCATCATTATTCCCTTTCTTGGCATTATTACCGGTCACGTATCCCTCGCCCTGCTGGCTGACAACATTGCTGATAAGACCTCTTTTACTCTTGAAGTTATAACGGATAGTATCGGTTTCGTAGGAGGTGTCCCCGTCTTTGAAGACCGGTCTTCCCTTGGCTGTTCCTACAGAATCGACCACGCCACGGGCAAAAACCGTACTGTTGTCCATATCCATAGAGATGACATCAGCCTCCAGGTCAGCACCCGGATAACTCACCTTTCCCTGGCCGTAAAGATGGGCAAAGCCACTCTGCGTAAATACAATGGAGTCATTGGCTTCGTAGGCTACGGGAGCATCCAATGCATCCTTCTTGGGAGGCGCAGCCGCTACCGTATCTTGTTGCAACGAATCGGCAGGAAGCCCCTTTCCCCCTTGCAGGGAGTCTCCCATCTGCAAACTATCCCCTACCTGCAACGTGTCTGTCCGCTGAATATTCGGAGGCGCGACCTTCGCTCTACGGCGCTGAGAAGCAGCCCCACCGGAGAGAAGAAGCAAGACGAATAGTAGTATGAATGATATGAATGTATTTGCTTTCAATGGCGTCATTAACTAATAGTTTACGCTTGGAGGGGCAAAAGTACATAATTTATACGGATAATCTCCCTTTTTAAAGAAATTTAGATTGCTACAAGAACTGTTCGCACCAATTATCAAAGCGCCGTACCCCTTCTTCACCATAACGTTCCAAACTTTTTCGGGCTTTTTCTACACTTTTCTCCTTTTCCAAATGAGTTTTTGAATAAAACTTATCGGCAAAACAGATAGCTTGTTCTTCCAAGCTGACCGGAACCATTTCACGATGCGGTACGGGCAAATCCTGCGCAATGATTCCCTCCAATGAAAGTCCGGCACCCGTATGGCGTTCACAAACCAAAGCATGGCGGGGATAGCCTTCGCCGCGTATCAGGTCGGCTCCCAAATAACCGTGACAGATATAAGGCTTGTCGCCAAAACAATGGATACCTGCCGCATCTGTAAGAAAAATGCCTATATCGTGCAGCATGGCAGCCTCGTACAGAAAATCCTTATCCAATGAAAGTTCCGGATGGCGGTCGGCAATCCATAACGACTTGTCGGCTACGGAACGGCTGTGCGTCAACAGTATATGCCGCAACTCATTCTCTTCCGGATAATATTTGTTAATGATATCTATCGGATTCATTTTAAGTTATGAGTTATAAATTATGGGTTATGAATGTCAATCGCCCTAAATTTATACATGCAGATTTCATTACGCATATCACAACTGCGTCTGTCTGTACGGAATATCTTTTCCAGATGATACGTCTGTTCCAGCTCTCCCAACATATTCTCCTCCTCCTTTACGGGAACCAACAAATAGCCCTCCCCGCTGGACGGACGTTCCTTTTCAATGTGCCGCATGCGGTCTTTCAGATAGAAGTTAACACCATAGAAACTCATTTTCGAGTAAGAATAGACCACACCTTCCGGAACATACGTATTGACCCTTTCAGCCAAATGTTTATCTGATTTCACAGCCAGCACCGTGGGCTGATAAACCGAATCCAATGATACGAAAAGACAAAGCATACATCCTGCTATACCATATAATAATGACCGGCTATCCGCACGCTTTACCACCATACATAATGTGCAGACAGCGGCTACTACGGGAAGCGCTACCAGGAGCCACTTGGGAACAGACAAAGCCACATCCTCCAACGCATGCATAAAGGCTACATTCTCAGCGGCATGGCGTCCACTTCCAAAAACGCTGTCGGGAACCAGGCCGAGACGAACTACGACAAAAACAAGCGTAAGCAACAAGCCCAAAGAAGCAAAGATGATTGCACAAATCCTGAAAACTCGTGCCCCCTTTTGTACCAAAGCCAACAGATACTCAGCTATCAGCACTGCCATAAACGGATAGATGGGAAGCAGATAAACGCTCCGCTTACTCTTGGGGATGCAGTAGAAGACAAAGATTATCAGAATGACCAGCCACGTGAACAATTGTACCGGAGACTGGTTGCGGAAAGCACTCCAGCCCTTCTTCAACCGCAACAGCAGGGTATCCCCTTCCGGCAGGCAACGCATGTTTTTCCACTTCAAGCCAAACAAGGAAACTACCAGAACCAACGTCCAGGGAATCCATCCCCAAATCAAAGTCAGGAAATTATACCATACAGGATTTTCGTGGGACTCGTAGGACATTTTGCCCATAAACCGCCCGGTATTCTCCTCCAGAACCAAATCGAGGAACGGTTGTCCACCTTGTCTGTAAGCTACGTATACCCAAGCTAAATAAGGAACAAAAGAAAGCAAGCCGATACCTACCAACGAGAAAAACGCTTTCCCGAAAGAACGTCCGCGCAACAACTGATACACACCGATACACGCGCAAGGGAATATGGAGCCTACCGGCCCTTTGGTCAACGTGGCACATCCCATCAACAACACCGCAAGCCAGGGCACTCCGCGGCATCCCTTCTCATCCCAGCGGAACAGCAGACAAAGGGAAATAACGATAAAGGCAACCTGAACCATATCGACCCGACAAGCGACAGCCGCCCGATGCACCTCGAAAGAAGACAAAAGAAGAATAGAGGCCAGAAACGCCGTTTGAACGTTTTTACGTTTTGCCACAAAGGCAAAGAACATCAACTGCATGGCTAAAAAAGCCAATGCAGACGGGAAACGGGCGGAAAACTCCGTCACCTCTCCAAAAAGGGAAGAGACGGCGGCTATTGACCAGTAGAAGAAAGGGGGTTTATAAGCAATATCAGTACCATAGTTCACCGGAAGTATCCAGTTTCCACTTTCCAGCATAGAAAGGGCAACAATCGCCTCCCGCGGTTCCCCCTTGGAATAAAAAATGGTTTCTCCCAGAAAGGGAACAACCACAAGCACACTCAGCAGCGCAATAAACCAGAACGCCTTCTTTCTGTCCGACATACCTTATTTGTTTTTTATGTTTTCTGGACGCAAAGATAGCGCAAACCGAAAGCAGATGCAAATTTATTTGCAATTTGCTGAGATGCAGCTTAATTTCGCAAAGCAAAATTACAAATAATTCTGAAACAATGCCTAACTTTGCCGCCCCAATGATAATGGCAACAGAGAGTAGATATTTAATGTTAAGATGAAGCGGCTGAAACAACTACCGGAATTTGTACGCTTCGTAATGGTGGGCATCTTTGCGACAGCTCTGCACTACGGATTGTATTTTGTATTACAATGGGTTATCAATGTAAACATAGCCTATACACTGGGATATGCTCTCAGCTTCATCGCCAATTTCTATCTGACTGCTTACTTTACCTTCGGCCGGAAGCCCTCATGGAGAAAAGCCTTCGGATTTGGAGGGGCACACTTATGCAGCTATCTGCTACACATGGGGTTGCTGAACCTCTCTCTCTGGATGGGCATCCCCAAACCTCTGGCCCCCATTCCGGTTTTCGCCATCGCCATTCCGGTCAACTTCTTACTCGTACGTTTCGTTTTCAAAAGAAAAGAGTGATAATTTGTTTTTCTCCCGATTTCTTACGAATATTGCAAAAAGATTTGTTCTATGATGGAAAACTCTCCCATACTCGCCGTTGTCGTACCTTGCTACAAAGAAGAGGCAGTGCTGCATGAAACCCATAAACGATTGAGCCAATTATTCGACCGGCTGATACAAGCCCGGCAAATTTCCCCGGAAAGCTATATATTATATGTAAACGACGGAAGCACCGACCAGACATGGGCTATCATCAAAGAACTGCACCAAAATACGGCCTATGCCTGCGGACTGAACCTGGCAGGAAACGTAGGACACCAGAATGCCCTGCTAGCAGGACTCAATGCAGTAAAAGAGCGTTGCGAGATAGCCATCTCCATTGATGCAGACTTGCAAGATGACATCCAAGTGATTCCGGACATGATAAACAGCTATAAAGCGGGCAATGACATCGTTTATGGCGTACGTAAAGAACGGAAGACCGACACTTTCTTCAAACGCAACACCGCTTTGGTCTTTTATCGGCTGATGAAGGCAATGGGGGTAAAATCCGTCTACAATCATGCCGACTACCGCCTGATGAGCCAGCGGGCTGTACAACACCTATGCCGCTTCCGCGAGCGCAACCTTTTTCTTCGGGGACTGGTTCCCCTCATCGGCTACCAGACGGACAGCGTGTACTACAATCGTGACAAGCGTTTTGCCGGAGAATCAAAGTATCCTTTCCGGAAGATGCTTAATTTTGCCATCGACGGTATCACTTCCTTTTCCGTCAAACCGGTCCGTATGATTTTTTGGATAGGCTGCATCTTTATTCTTGTGGCACTGTGTGTCACCGGATGGACACTTCACTCTTACACACAGCATAACGCCGTCCCCGGATGGTCATCACTGATGATTTCCGTCTGGCTGGTAGGAGGTGTGATACTTGTGTCGCTGGGGATTGTAGGCGAATACATCGGCAAAATATACATTGAGGTGAAGGACCGACCGCGCTACAATGAAGAAGAACTGCTGATGCCGTCCGGCAAAACAGAATAAAAGAAGCCCATCATCATTCTACACAAAAGTTTTAAAAAGGAAAAACACTTCTCACACTATCACACTATAATAAAGGTATAGGGAACAGTGTGTGTCTTTCTTGCCGACAAGTTGGCAAGATTTTGCCACCCTATTGGCAAGACTTTGCCATAGGCATGGCAAAAGTTTGCCAAAAGCATGACAATGGGTTGGCAAAATTACTCTCTGGCAGACAATGAGTTAACATAACTATCAAAATCGTATCGTCACATCAGTTTATATCAAAAAACACAAAATCGCTTGCGAAAGCGACATAAATGCCGTATCTTAGTACACGTGCAAGCAAACCATTTTGCTTACACATGATAAGAATCTGCTTATGGGAACATTAGGCTGCATCAATGACATGCTACAAAGGGATAAAGAGAACCGTGCTCTCCGCAAGTTGAGCAGAGGACGGATGCGGGAGCACTACAAATACCTTGTAAAAAGGAAAGGTCCTGAGAGAGCCGATGTAACCATTGATCCAATACATGAATCCGTTGCCCCAACCCCAAGGTATCAAAATATTGTTTTACTTTTTCCAATGACATAGACGAACCTCTTTTCTTTTATTCAAGTTGACAAAGATAAGAAAGTAACACGCTTTACCCTCCTCTAAAAAGCATTTTTTATTCCGAAGAATTTTCCCATATTTGTAACAATCAGATAATTGTTTTTATGATTATTACCACCACGATCGTATACTATTCATGCGGGAGCAAGACCATAAACAAAGCAACTTACGAGGGACAGGACATTTCCGGGATCGCGCAAATCGTTGTAGATAAAGACACGAAGAACACGACGTTGAATATAACAACAAACGGGAAATGGACTCTATACACGGGGCCTTTCGTTGATTCGATTGATTTCTCAATCCCGTTTGCCCAAGGCAAAGGAAACGAAACCGTTCAACTCCCGTCTCCCGATAAAAGATACTACCAACTGGTAACCAACAAAGGAAAAACGATATTAAGCGAAAGACAATTACCCATGGCCGGGGGATACAATTTCAGGGATTTGGGCGGTATAAAGACCAAAGACGGGCGTTTCACGAAATGGGGGAAAATATTCCGTTCCGACGATTTACATAACCTGACAGCGGCAGACCTGGACTATTTGGCCGGAATCCCGATCAAAAGCGTGGTCGATTTCAGGGGCAAGAACGAAGTAGAGGCCGCACCCGACAAGCTCCCCCAATCTACCCGGAATTCCTATCCCCTATCCATTGATCCCGGCAACGTGATGTCCTTGATCGAACTTACTGATCTGAACGCCATGCAAATGGATAGTATCATGATGCAGATGAACACGCTTTTCGTCACGGACAGCACGTTTGTCGACAAATACAGGATCTTTTTCAGATTATTACAAGATGAACA
>ENA-UEOJ01001160-UEOJ01001160.1-human-gut-metagenome-genome-assembly--contig:-NODE-1160-length-19226-cov-3.034205_pt1 | contig 19226 bp, 15 predicted proteins | sample MGYA00242885_ERZ507886 | MGnify/ENA primary metagenome ERZ507886 (study PRJEB26167, sample SAMN06115505) | human gut metagenome | host: Homo sapiens | place: China:Anhui | collected 2015-08-07... | reverse complement strand
GGGCGCGGGCAAGCTGCCCACCGCCAGTGCTGTCGTGGCCGACGTGGTGGACGCCCTCAAAAACGGCGTCAAGGTCCACGACAGCCTGTTCTGGCAGCCCGCCGAGCCGGTGGAAGGAATGCTCACCGACCCCGCTCCCGCCGCATACTATGTGCGTGTGGAAGGCATCGCCCCGGCGGTGGCCGAGGCCATCTACGGCAGGGGCCATGTGGTGGAAGAGCATTTCGACGGCTGCTCCTACTTTGTGGACAGCGCCGACGGCAAGGCTCTGGCCGAAGCAGCCCGCAAGGTAGAGGCCATGGGCGGCAGCGTGAAGCTGGTGCTCCGCCGCCTGCCTGAGGACGCCTGAGCGTGAGAGAAGAGGGAACTGCGATGAAGATAAAAGTTTCCGTCCCGGCCACCAGTGCCAACATCGGCTCCGGCTTCGATGCGCTGGGTCTGGCTGTGACCTTGTATAATACCGTGACCTTCGAAGAGAGCGACCATCTGGACATCTCGGCGGCGGACGGCACCCGCATCCCCCGCGGCGAGACCAATCTGGTCTACCGCTCGGCCAAGGGTCTGTTCGATAAGGTCGGCAAGACCATACCGCCCCTCAAGCTCGTCCAGACCAACGCCATCCCGATGGCCCGGGGTCTCGGCTCGTCCTCGGCCTGCATCATCGCGGGCCTGCTGGGTGCGAACCGGATGCTGGGTGATGTGCTCAACACCCAGGAGCTGCTGACGCTGGCTACCTCCATCGAGGGCCACCCGGACAACGTGGCACCGGCCCTTCTGGGCGGTCTGACCAGCAGCGTTTTCGAGGACGGCGTCGTCTACTCCGTCAAGCGGGATGTGGACGAGAGCCTCTGCTTCGCGGCCATCGTGCCGGACTACAAGCTGCTGACCGAAGCCGCCCGTGCGGCCCTGCCCAAAGAGGTCACCCACAAGGATGCGGTGTATAACCTGTCCCGTGCAGCCCTCATCCCGGCGGCATTCTGCGAGGGCCGCCACGACCTGCTGGCCATTGCCACCGAGGATAAGCTCCACCAGCCCTACCGGATGCCCCTGATGCCCGGCTCGAAGGAAGTCTTCGATATGGCGCGGCTCTGCGGTGCCAAGGCGGTGTACGTCTCGGGCGCCGGCAGCACCGTGATGGCTGTGGCCGAAAAGGCCAACGCCGAGAAATTCTACTCCAAACTGGAAAAGGGCCTCGAGCTGCTGGAAGGCTTGGACGGATGTGAAGCATTTACACTGCTGCGGCTGGATGCCGACAACACCGGTGCGACAGTGGAATGATAAACAGGACCGGAAGTGCAAGACCGCTTCCGCCCGGTGTACCCCTCACACACTGAGGGAGCAAAAAGAGGAGAGTGACAAGATATGGCGTTGATCGTACAGAAGTTCGGCGGTTCTTCGGTGAAGGACCGGGACCGTATCTTCAACGTGGCCCGCATCGTGGCCAACACCCACAACGCGGGAAATGACGTGGTCGTGGTGGTGTCCGCACAGGGCGACACCACCGATGACCTTATCGCAAAGGCAGCAGAGATCACCCACAACCCTTCTGCCCGTGAGATGGATATGCTGCTGGCCGCAGGCGAAGAGATCAGCATCTCCCTGCTGGCCATGGCCCTGAACGAGCTGGGCTGCCACGCTACCAGCCTGACCGGCTGGCAGGCGGGTTTCCGCACCGACCGTGCCTACACCAAGGCCCGCATCACCAAGCTGGAGACCGAGCGCATCTCTTCGGAGCTGGAGCGCAACCGCGTGGTCGTCGTGGCAGGCTTCCAGGGCCTGAACAAGCTGGACGACATCACCACGCTGGGCCGCGGCGGTTCCGACACCAGCGCTGTCGCCATCGCAGCAGCGCTCCATGCCGACCGCTGCCAGATCTTTACCGACGTGGAGGGCGTCTACACCGCCGACCCGCGCAAGGTGCGCAACACCCGCAAGCTGGATGAGATCACCTTCGACGAGATGCTGGAACTGGCATCCCTCGGCGCACAGGTGCTCAACAACCGCAGCGTGGAGCTGGCTAAAAAGTATAATGTGGAGCTGGAGGTCCTCTCCAGCCTGAACCCCGTGCCCGGCACGGTCGTCAAGGAGGTTGTAAAAGACGTGGAAGGTATGCTGATCAAGGGTGTCGCAAAGGACACCGACGTTGCTGTTATTACGATCCTGAATGTTCCCGATGAGCCGGGTACCAGCTTCAAGATCTTCGGCCTGCTGGCCCAGAAGAATATCAACGTGGACATCATCCTGCAGTCCACCGGCCGCGACGGCAAGAAGGACATCAGCTTCACCTGCGCGGAGAGTGAAGCTGAGACTGCTCTGCGCGTCCTGCGCGAGAGCGCAAAGTTCGACCAGGTCACCTGCGACGAGACCTGCGCCAAGGTGTCCATCGTGGGCGCCGGTATGCAGAGCCACAGCGGCGTGGCCTCCAAGATGTTCGAGGCTCTGTCCAACAACAACATCAACATCAAGATGATCTCTACCAGTGAGATCAAGATCTCCTGCATCATCGACCGTGAGGACGCCGACAAGGCTGTCAGCGCCATCCACGATATGCTGTTCGAGTAAGATGTGGCTTCAAAGCCGCTGTGCCGTGCGTCCTGCGCCGGTGCGGCGGCTTTTTGCGTACACAATTTTTTTACAGCCCCTGCCGTTTACACCCAGATAAAAGGGGTGTATAATATTATTATGTGCCTGTATCCAGGGCGAACGTCAAAAACAGGAAGGAAGCTGCATCATGGAGCAAAATCGACCCGCACCCCGCCGCGCTCTGTCGCCGAAAGAACGCCGCCGGAGACACCGTATCCGCCTCGTGCGCAACTGGCTGCGGCGCGGTCATGGCTGTGATGACCGGCGGCATCCTCTGGCTGCTGCCCAGGGCCTATGCCCTCATCGCACCGCCGACGGCCTTTGAGGCCCGGGAGTATGAGGGCGGCGCGGAGACGGACCTTTCGGATAAGCGCCTCATGCTGGTGAATGCAAACCTTCCCCTGACGGAAGAGCCGACGCCGGAGCTGGCCGTGGCCGATGATGCCACCGGCGCTTCGCTGGAAGCCAAGGCTGCCGCAGCCTACCGCGAAATGGCCGAGGCCGCAAAGCAGGATGAAGTAGAGCTGGTGCTGACGGCAGGGTATCAGGATGCCGCCGCCCGCCAGAGTGCCTATGAGGCCGCGGGCCAGAGCTACCGGGAGTCCGGCTGCTCGGAGGAAGAGGCCGCTGCCAAGGCTGCGACCGTCCAGCCTGCGCCGGAGGCCAGCGAATATGCCACCGGCTACGGTGCCGACATCCTCGCGGCAGACAGCATGGAGAAGGATACCGGCTTCGCCGACACCCGTGCCTATGAGTGGCTGGAAGCCTATGCCGCAGAGCACGGCTTCATCCTGCGCTGGCCGCAGGAGCGTCAGGCCGCTACCGGCATGGTGTTTGAGCCGTGGCACTGGCGGTATGTGGGCAGGGACAACGCCCTCGCCATCCGTGCCTCGGGCCTCTCGCTGGAAGAGTATCTGGCGCTGGAACAAACGAAATAACACAAAAGGACGATAGAACATTGAAACGAACCCAGATCGCGCCCGGCGTCCACCTCTCGTATGACGCCGCGCAGAAATTCAACCGCTGCCGCATCAGCATCCACTTCGCGTTCCCGGCCCGCCGCGAGACGGCCACGGCCCACGCGCTGCTGCCGCTGGTGATGGAGAGGGGATATGCCGACTGCCCCGACATGACCCAGATGACCAAAAAGCTGGCCCGCCTCTACGGCGCCGACCTGACCGTGGACGCCCGCCCCATGGGCTGCAGCCACAACCTCTGCGTCAGCATCACCGGCATCAAAGACCAGTTCGCACTAGAAGGGGAGAAGCTGACGCAGGAGTACGCCGCACTGGCCCTCGGCACGGCGTTCCACCCCTATTTTGTGGGCAGCACCTTCGACCCCGAGGCCGTGGGCATCGAAAAGCAGATGCTGAGGAAGGCGCTGGAAGACGAAGTGAACGACAAGCGCCTTTACTGCCAGCGGCAGGCCAACCGGGAATTCTTCGGCGACAGCCCCGCCGGTGTCCGGCAGGAGGGCTACTTAGAAGAAGTGGACGGCCTGACGCCCGAAGCGCTGACCGAGGCATACTACGAGATGCTGCGGACGGCGAACATCGAGCTCATCGTACTGGGCTGCGACGAGGCCAGCACCACTGCCGTGAAGGACGCCCTTCTGATGGAGCTTTCGGCCATCGACCGCGCCCCGCTGCCCCGGGCGGAGAATATCGCCATGCCCCGGCGGGAGCCGGTGCGGAAGGTGGAGCATTTCGACACCACGCAGGCCAAGCTCTGTATGCTGTTCACGCTGGGCCGGCCCATGCAGCCTGAACAGCTGGCCGCTGTCCGGCTGGCGATGGCCCTCTACGGCGGCAGCGTGACCAGCCGCCTTTTCCTGAACGTCCGGGAGCGCGACCATCTGTGCTACTACTGCTCGTCGTCCTTCCAGAGCTTCACGGGCAGCATGGCCGTCAACAGCGGCGTCGAGCACGCGGACGCGGCCCGGGCCGAGGCAGCCGTGCTCAAAGAGCTGAAAGACCTCTGCGACGGTCCCATCACCGACGAGGAGCTGGAAGACTGCCGCCGGGGCCTGCTGGCCGGGATGAACGGCCTCGAAGATACGCTGGGCGGCATCGAGACGTGGTACTATATGGAGGTGCTGCGGGGCGGCCCGGTGCAGACGCCGGACGACGCCCGCCGCGCCCTGCTGGCTGTGACCAGGGAGGATGTGCGGGATATTCTGAAGCAGTTCACCCTGTCGGTGAGCTGTCTGCTGACGCGGGAGGAGGGGAACGAGAATGGCTGAGAACACCCGGAGCGTGCTGGAACGCACCGCCGCAGACCAGTGGCAGACCCTGCCCTCGGGGCTGACCGTCCTCGTCCGCCCCATGCCGGGCTACTCCGGCACCCATGTCATCTATGCCACCCGCTTCGGCTCCATCGACCGGGACTTCCGGCTGGGGGAGCGGGAGGTACATCTGCCCGCCGGCGTGGCCCATTTCCTCGAGCACAAGATGTTCGAGGATGAGGACGGCGACGCCTTTGCAAAGTTCGCCAAGACTGGCGCGAATGCCAATGCTTTCACGGCCTTCGACCGCACCTGCTACCTCTTTACGGCCACGGAACAGCTGGACGAGAGCATTGACGTGCTGCTGGGCATGGTGGGGCATCCCTATTTTACCGAGCAGACCATCGCCAAAGAGCAGGGCATCATCGGGCAGGAGATAAAGATGTACGACGACAGCCCCGACTGGCGGCTCATCACCGGCCTGTGCGAGTGTCTGTATCACAGCCACCCCATCCGCAGCGATATTGCGGGAACGGTGGAGAGCATTGCGGAGATAACGCCGGAAATGCTCTACGACTGTTGCAAGGCGTTCTATGCGCCGGGCAATATGGTGCTGGCCGCAGCAGGCAACACCAGTATGGAGCAGATCCTGGCGGCCTGCGCCCGCCACGGCCTGATGGACGAGCGCCCGGCGGAAAAGGTCGAGCGCCTGCTCTGCCCGGAGCCGATGACGCTGGCGGCGGCCGAAAAGACCATCGCCATGCCCATCGCAAAGCCCTGCTTCGGTCTGGGCTTCAAAGAAGAGCCGCTGCCTTTCGGTGACCTGCGCAGCGAGATGCTGTACGAGCTCATCCTCTGCTGCATCTGCGGCGGGATGTCGCCGCTCTACCGCCGCCTCTACGACGAGGGCCTGACCAACCCGGGCTTCGGCGGTGAGGTGCTGCGGGTGGACGGATGCTGCTGCATCCTCTTCACCGGCGAGAGCGACCAGCCCGACACCGTCCGGCAGCTTCTGCTGGACGAGATCGAGCGGGTGCGCAAAGAGGGCGTGGACCGGGAGATCTTCACCCTCTGCAAGAACGAAAAATACGGCCAGCTCATCGAAAATCTGGAAAATGTCGAGGATTCGGCCAGCCAGATGGCGGATTTCGCGCTGGCAGGCCAGACCGTGGCCCAGCAGATCACCATGCTGGCGGGCCTGACGGCAGAGGATGCCGACGCGGCCCTGCAGCACATCCTCCGCCCGGAGCGGATGGCCATGATGCGCATCGAGCCGGACGGCACGGTCGGCGATGAGGAAGAAGAGGAGACAGAAGAATGACGAATCTGGTACAGTTCCCGGGCCTTGGCCTCAGCTTTGAGCTGGACCGTGTGGCTTTCAGCATCGGCGGGGCCGATATTTATTGGTATGGCGTCTGCATCGCCTTCGGCCTCTGCCTCGCATTGGTCTTTGCGTTCCGCCGCTGCACGGAGTTCGGCATCGACGCCGATTCGATGGTGGATGTCATCCTCATCGGCGTGGTGCTGGGCATCGCCAGCGCCCGCCTGTATTATGTGGCGATGGCACCTTATAATTATGATACCATCTGGGATGTGCTGGCTGTCCGGGATGGCGGTCTGGCCATCTACGGCGGCATCATCGGTGCTTTCGTGTTCGGTGGTCTGGCCTGCAAGTGGCGGGGCGTGCCGGTGCTGCCCATGTTCGACCTCGCCGGCATGGGCTTTCTCATCGGACAGGGCTGTGGCCGCTGGGGCAACTTCTTCAATCAGGAGGCCTTTGGCTGCAACACCACCCTGCCGTGGGGAATGTTCAGCGAGGCGACGGAGGAATACCTGATGGGCAGCACCGTCACGGTGCCCAAGGGCGTCACCATCGACCCCACGATGCCCGTCCACCCCACCTTCCTCTACGAGAGCATCTGGTGCTTCGTGGGTCTGGCCCTGCTGACGGCGTACATCAAGAAGCGGAAGTTCAACGGCGACATCGCCCTGCGCTACCTCATCTGGTACGGCGCAGGCCGCTTCTGGATCGAGGGACTCCGCACCGACAGCCTGCTGCTGGTGCCGTCGCTGGGCCTGCGTGCCTCCCAGCTGGTGGCGGCGGTGGCTGTCGTAGTCGGCGTGGCGCTGGAGATCTTCCTGACCCGGAAGTATAAAGGCAAGCCGCTCATGGTGACGCTGGCCCTGACGGCGGAGAACCGCACCCTTCTGGCGAAGGCGCACAAAGCGCAGCCGGAGCTTGTCCTTGAGCGGGAGCAGCTGGTGGCGTCCAGCTCCCGCAAGCTTTTCATCGAGCGCACCAACGCATATAACGAGCGGGTGAAGCAGATGCTGAAGGAGAAGCTGGCGGAGAAAAACTGAAAATATTTCCGCAAAAGCGGGATTTTCCTCTTGAAATCCGCACATTTTTTTGCTATACTATTCTAGCCGCTTGGTGTGGGCGCCTCAAATGGCCCCTGTGAGGGCCTGCCTTTACGACCAGCGAGTACAACGAAAAGGAATGAACAAAATGTACGCAATCATTGTTACCGGCGGTAAGCAGTACCGCGTGGAGCAGGGCGACATCGTCTACATCGAAAAGCTGGACGTTGAGGCCGACTCCGAAGTGAAGTTTGATCAGGTTCTCGCTATTGGCGAGGAGGGTTCGGTCAAGGTTGGCGCCCCCGTTGTTGAGGGTGCTTCCGTCTCTGCCAAGGTCATCAAGAATGGCAAGGGCAAGAAGCTGAACATCATCACCTATCGCGCAAAGAAGCACAGTGCTCGCCGCATGGGCCATCGTCAGCCCTATACCAAGGTTGAGATCACTGCGATCAACGGCTAAGGAGGTAAATTACAATGGCACATAAAAAGGGCGTAGGCAGCACCAAGAACGGCCGCGATTCCGCAGCACAGCGTCTGGGCACCAAGCGTGCAGACGGTCAGTTTGTTCTGGCCGGCAACATCCTGGTTCGTCAGCGTGGCACCCACATCATGCCGGGTGAGAACGTTGGCAAGGGCAGCGATGATACCCTGTTTGCTCTGGTGGACGGCACCGTCCGTTTCGAGCGCGTGGGCAAGAGCGGCAAGAAGTGCAGCGTTAAGCAGTAACTTCTTTCTGAATAACTGCAATCGTAGAGCCGGACCCTCGTGGCCCGGCTCTTTTTGATGAAATAAGGCTATGCGTTCGTGTAGCGCTGTTTGCAAGCCTTCCCCCGGTCGGGGGAAGGTGGCACGAAGTGCCGGATGAGGGCGCTGAAACGCAAAGGCCTATAAAGCTAAGGAGGGGCTGTATGGCAGCACAGACTAACTTTATCGACATCGCCACGATATGGCTCCATGCGGGCAAGGGCGGCGATGGTGCGGTGAGCTTCCACCGCGAAAAATTCGTGGCCGCGGGCGGCCCGGACGGCGGCGACGGCGGCCGGGGCGGCGACATCATCTTTGTGGCGGACGACCATCTGTCCACCCTGATGGACTTCCGCTATAAGCGCAAGTATGTGGCCCCGGAGGGCGGCAAGGGCGGCGCAAGCCTGTGCCACGGCAAAAATGCCGAGAATCTGGTCATCAAGGTGCCGCTGGGCACTGTGATCAAGGACGCAGAGAGCGGCCTTGTCATCGCCGACCTGTCCGACCACACCCCGGTCACCATTGCTAAGGGCGGTCGCGGCGGCTACGGCAACGCACATTTTGCCACCCCCACCCGCCAGATCCCCAAGTTTGCAAAGCCCGGTATGCCCGGCGAGGATCTGCAGGTGACCTTGGAGCTGAAGTTGATTGCGGACGTGGGTCTGATTGGCTTCCCCAACGTGGGTAAGTCCACCCTCATCTCCACCATCAGCGCCGCCAAGCCCAAGATCGCCAACTACCACTTTACCACCCTTGTGCCCACGCTGGGCGTTGTGTCGGTGGGCGAGGGCGCAAGCTTTGTCTGCGCCGACATCCCTGGCCTGATCGAGGGTGCCAGCGAGGGCGTCGGTCTGGGACACGATTTCCTGCGCCATGTGGAGCGCTGCCGCCTGCTGCTGCACGTTGTGGATGTTTCCGGCAGCGAGTGCCGCGACCCCATCGAGGACTTTGAGAAGATCAACGAGGAGCTGGCAAAGTTCAGCCCCGCGCTGGCTGAGCGCCCGCAGATCGTGGTGGGCAACAAGTGCGACCTTGCCACCGAGGAGCAGATCGAGACCTTCCGCCAGTATGTGGAGGGCAAAGGCCTGACCTTCGTACCCATCTCTGCCGCCACCATGCAGGGCGTAAAGCAGCTGCCGGGCCTCGTGTACAACCGTCTCAAGGATATCCCGCAGGTGCCGGTGTTCACCCCCGAGTACAAAAAGCAGGAGCCCAAGAAGAATGGCCGCGACTTCACCATCCAGCGCATGGAAGCCCATGTGTGGAGCGTAGATGCCCCGTGGCTGGAGTATATTCTGGCCGGCAGCAACGTGGACGACTACGAGAGCCTGCAGTTCTTCCAGCGTCAGCTGGGCGAGAGCGGCATTCTGGACGCGCTGGTGCAGAAGGGCGTGGAAGAGAACGATACCATCCTCATCGGCGATTATCAGTTCGACTATATCTTCTAAGGATAAAGCATCATGAACGAATCAGAAAAGATCGACCCGCGGGAGCTCAGCCCGCTGGCGCTGGCCTTTGTGGGGGACAGCGTGCTGGAGCTGCTGGTGCGTCAGCGTCTGGTGGAGCACCACCGCCTTTCAGCCGGAAAGCTGAATGCCGAAAAGGTCAAGTATGTCTCTGCCAAGGCGCAGTTCAGAGAGGAACAGCTGCTGGAGCCGCTGTTCACCGAGGACGAGCTGGCTGTGTTCAAGCGGGGCCGCAACGCCAGCAAGGCCAGCGTTGCTAAGCACGCCTCCCCGGAGGAATACCGTGCCTCCACCGGCTTCGAGTGCCTGTTGGGCTGGCTGTACCTGAACGGACAACTGGAGCGTGTGCACCAGCTGTTTGAGGTGCTGTGGCAGCAGTTTGACCCTGACCAGAAATAAGAATGCGAAAGCCCGCTGCTTTCCACACTGGAAACCAGTGGTGGAGGGCAGCGGGCTTTGCTTGTTGGCATCTGTGGTCCGTCAGATGCTGCTTACGCCATCAGCGGCTGTTTTTTGCGTTGCTGGAACGGCTGTTGGTGGAGTTCTTGGCGCTCTCGTCATCGGCACCCTTGGTGTACTGGTTGGGGTGCTTGTGCTCGTTGGTGGCGCTGTTGGTGGTCTTGCTGCTGGTACGGTTAGAGGTCTGGTTCTTGCAATTGGTACTGCGGTTCTCACTGCGGTTTTCCATGGTGTGAATGCTCCTTTCGGTCGTTGCTGTGGGGGCGGGACCGCCCTCACAGTCCATAGTGTGGCCGCAGTCGGCGGCTTTATACATCCCATGGGAGGAAAAGAATATGCCTACGGAATATTTTGAGCAGCGGGAACGTGCCCTGCTGGGCCAGCGGTACGAGCAGCTGTATGCCGCCCCGCAGCAGACGGCAGAGCGCGGTGTCACCGTGTCGGCGCTGCGCACCACACCGGAGCAGTTTGCGCAGAGGGCAGATTTTCCGCTGGAACCCTCGCCCTTTTGCAAGGCAGCTTTTGTGGTGCATCAGCCGGACTTTAAGCCCGGACGGCATCCGTACCACCATGCGGGTGTGTTCTATTCGCAGGAGCCCTCGGCTTCTTCGGCAGCGCCGCTGCTGGGGGTACAGCCGGGGATGCGGGTGCTGGATCTGTGCGCCGCGCCCGGCGGAAAAAGCAGCCAGCTGGCGGCGGCATTGCAGGGGCGCGGTGTGCTGGTGAGCAACGAGTATGTGGCTGCGCGTGCCGAAATTTTAAAAAGCAACCTTGAGCGCATGGGCGTTTCCAACGCCGTAGTGCTCAACGAGACTCCCGCCCGCATTGCCGAGGCGCTGCCGGAGTTTTTCGACCGGGTGCCGGTGGACGCGCCCTGCTCCGGAGAGGGAATGTTCCGCAAGGAGCCGGTAGCGCTGCAGCAGCACTGCGAGGCACTGGTAAAGCAGTGCGCAGAGCTGGGCGCGCAGATTCTGGACTGCGCCGCAGCGGCACTGGCTCCCGGCGGGCAGCTGGTGTACTCTACCTGCACCTTTGCGCCGGAGGAGGACGAAGGACAGGTGGCAGCGTTTTTGCAGCGCCACCCGGAGTTTGCACTGGTTGATGTGCTGGGCAATGTGGACTACACCTTTGGCAGTGTAGGCGAAGAGAACCGCACCGGCGGTCTGCCGCTGGATGTGAGCAAGGTGCGCCGCATCTGGCCTTGCCAGGGCGGCGAGGGGCATTTTATGGCCCGGCTGGTCAAGGCCGGTACGCCCCGCACCCTGCCGCCGGAGGGAGAATACACCCCGGAGGAGCAGCTCTGGCTTGCCGCCGCTGCCGAGGCGGGCAAAAAGGGCAAGGGCAAGGCGAAGCCTGCCAAGGCCGCAGATGCCCGCAGCGCCCGCCGCGCGGACAGCCGCGCCTGCCGGGACGCCGTGCAGGGCACGAGCCGCCGCACCCGGGATACCGGGGCAGGGGAGGCCACCCCGGCGCAAAGCCTTGCCGCATGGCAGGAGTTTGCCCGGCAGTATTTCCCCGCGCTGGCGCAGCGCCCGGCCGTGGTGCACGGCGGCGGTGTGTTGCTGCCGGTTGCCTTTCCGCAGACGGGACTTCATGTGCTGCGGGCAGGGGTGTTCGTGGGCAGCGTGCAGAAAGGGCGCTTTGTGCCGGAGCATCATCTGTTTACGGCCTTTGGCAGCCTGTGCACGAACTGCGAGCAGCTGACCCTTGCCGACTGCCGTTGCACCGAGTACCTCTCCGGCCGTGAGGTGGAAGCCCGCACTGCAGCGGACGGCTGGTGCTGCGTGACCGTGGACGGCTGGCCGCTGGGCGGCGGCAAGGTGTCCGGCGGGCGGGTGAAAAACCACTATCCCAAGGCGCTGCGGCTGCTGTAAACCGCAGATTTACACGCATCCGGGCGAAAATCGGGCTTTTCAGGCTTGAACGTGCCGGTGGATTGTGATAAAATAATAGAGTTAGATTTTGTGTGCTGCCACAAGCGGGCGACCACAGCCCGTCTGCCCGCAGGCGGAGATACCGATAAATTTAGGAGGCTCTTTCCCATGTCTGGACATAGCAAATGGAACAACATTAAGCGCAAGAAGGAAAAGACTGACGGCGCCCGCGCCAAGGTCTTTACCAAGATCGGCCGCGAGATCAGCGTTGCCGTCCGTGACGGCGGCCCCAACCCGGCTTCCAACAGCAAGCTGGCAGACCTGATCGCCAAGGCAAAGCGCATGAGCGTGCCCAACGATAACATCCAGCGTATCATCAAGAAGGCCGAGGGCGGCGACAAGACCGAGTTCGAGGCCATCACCTACGAGGGCTACGGCCCCGGCGGCGTGGCAGTTATGGTGGAGACCCTGACCGACAACCGCAACCGTACCGCTGCCGACCTGCGCCACTACTTCGACAAGAACGGCGGCAATCTGGGCGCTATGGGCTGCGTGGGCTTCCTGTTCAGCCAGAAGGGCGTCATCGACATCTCTCTGGAGGACAAGGACGCCGACGAGGCCATGATGGACGCTCTGGATGCCGGTGCAGAGGACTTCGACGCAGGCGAAGAGGCTGCGGAGATCACCACCGACCCCGAGAACTACTCCGCTGTCGTCAAGGCTCTGGAGGAGAAGGGCTACGAGATCCTCTCCGACGATCTGGCCATGGTCCCCATGACCACCACCCGCCTGACCGACCCTGATCAGCTTAAGCTGATGGGCAAGCTGCTGGATGCTCTCGAGGATAACGATGACGTCCAGAACGTCTGGCACAGCCTGGAGAACGAAGAGGACCTGCCGGAATAAGCTCCAGCAAGCCGAATTTCTCCTGAAATAAGACGCTACAAAGCCGCTTTTTGTGCTGCAAGGCACGAAAGGCGGCTTTTGCTGTATGGCGGGAACGTGCAAAACCGCTGTTTTGCTGTGACAGACGGGCAGCGGAAAAAGATAAAAAACAGTTCTCGGCTCGCACGGCCCTTTTGCTGCGGGCCAAGATGTGTTATAATAACAGAAAAGCACATCCGAAGGAGGCCTTTCCATGACCATCATCTGCCCTTACTGCCTGTCCGAGCTGAGCGAGCGCACGGCGGCCTGTCCGCAGTGCGGCGGGCGCTTTGAGGGCCGCAACCCGGTGGGCACCCTGCCGGTGGGCACGGTGCTGGCCGGGCGCTACACCGTGGGCGAGATGCGCAGTCTGGACGGCGAGGGCGTGCTGTACAGCGGCGTGGAGAATCTGGGTGCTTTCCGGGTGACTATCAAAGAGTACCTGCCCGTCACCCTTTCTGCGGAGCGGGGTGCGGACTGCGTCCTACGCCCCAAGCAGGGCAGCGAAGTACTGTTCAAGACCACCCGCATGGACTTTGCAGACCTGTACCGCGCCGTCCAGCGCATTACCCCCGCCAGCGGTCTGGAGGCCGTGCTGGACGTGGTGGAGGCCAACAACACCGTGTATGCGGTGCTGGAAAACTTAGGCGGCACCCCGCTGGAGCAATGGCTGGAAAATCGTCCCGCTCCGGTGCAGGCAGAGGAGGCCTGCGCCATGCTGCGCCCGGTGTTTGAGGGCGTGGCGGCCATGCACAAGGCAGGGCTGGTGCACCGCGGCATCTGCCCGGAGAATATCCGGGTAATGTCGGATGGCCGCTGTCGTCTGGCCGGGTACGCCACCGTGGGTCTGCGCACCGCAGGCAGCGGTCTGCACGAGCAGCTGTACGAGGGTTACTCCGCGCCGGAGCAGTATACTACCGCCGAGTTTGAGGGGCGCTACACCGACGAATACAGCCTTGCCGCCGTCTTTTACCGCATGGTGTGCGGGCAGGCACCCATGCCCGCTGCCCAGCGTGTGGTGTCGGACTCTAACCCCCGGGCACGCACCGTAGAGCCTGCCGTACCGGCCTATGTTTCCGATGTATTGCAGCTGGGGCTGCGGCTCAAGGTCATGGAGCGCATCCAGACCGTGCCGCAGCTGTATCAGGCGCTTTCTTCCAAGGAATATACCGCCGAGCTGACCCGCACCATGAAGCCGGAGACCCCGATGCATCCGGCGCGGACAGAGCAGAGCGGGCAGGGCAGGGAACACCTGCTCAGTTTGAAAGGGCTGCTGGCGGGCATTCTGATCCTGCTTTCCGTTCTGATCTTGCTCACCCTGTGGGGCATCGTGAGCAGCAAGGAGGAACAAACTCCCTCTTCGGAGCCGAGCTCGGAAGCTGCCAGCAGCGAGGAAATGAAGCCCCAGAACCTTGTGCCCAACTTTGTGGGCATCGACTACGAACAAATCAAGAATAACCGCGAGTACACCAGTATGTACCTGTTCCGGGCGGTGCTGGAGTACAGCGATACCGTGCCTTCCGGGCAGATCATCCGGCAGGAGCCGGAGGCCGGCGAGGTGATGGAGAACGGCGAGGTGATCCAGATCGTGGTCAGTCAGGGCCCGGAGAAGGTGGAGATGCCCAAGATCGTCGGTGCATCGCAGGATAAGGCTATTGAGATCCTGAGCAGCCGGGGGCTTGTGGCCAGCTGCTTTATGGTGGTGAATGATGGCTCCTACGCTACGGGCTGTGTGGTCTCTGCCAGCGAGGAAGAGGGCGCCATGGTCACGGTGGGCACGGTGATCACTGTGTATATCGCCGCAGACCCCAGTGTGCAGATCACTGCCACCCCGGAGGAGCCTGCCGCTACCGAGCCTACCACCCCGGAAACGCCCCCGGAGGGCAGTACAGAGCCGGAATACGATACCAATTAAACAGCATACAACAAAAGCAGAAGCGGGAGCCTTGAACGGGCTCCCGCTTCTGCTTGTTTAGGATAGGAAAGAGAATGGCAAATTAAAGGTTCGAGTAGCCCATTAGGCAGCGGTCCACCTCGGCGGCGCAATCGCGGCCCTCGCGCAGACCCCACACCACAAGGCTCTGGCCGCGGCGCATATCGCCGCAGACGAACACCTTGTCCACGTTGGTCTTAAAGCTGTGGTCGGCTACATTGCCCCGGGCGGTCAGCTCCACCCCAAAGGCATCGGCTGTGTAGTTTTCGCAGCCGGTAAAGCCTGCGGCGATAAACGCCAGCTGGCAGTCGTAGGTAAATTCCTTGCCGGTGGGCACCATGCTGGTGCGGCCGGTCTCGGGGTCGCGCTCCGGCTTCAGGCAGCTGATGACGGCACCGGTCAGGTTACCGGCCTCGTCCTTCAAAAACTCCTTGACGGTAGTCTGGTACACACGCGGGTCCTTGCCGAACTTTGCAATGCACTCGGTCTGGCCGTAGTCCACCTTCAGCACCCGGGGCCACTCCGGCCACGGGTTTGCGGCGGTGCGCTCGACAGGGGGCTGCGGCATCATTTCCAGCGCCATCAGGTCGGTGCAGCCCTGCCGCAGGGCCGTGCCCTGACAGTCGTTGCCGGTGTCGCCGCCGCCGATGACCAGCACATTTTTGCCGGCTGCGTTGATGGCCTTGCCGTCTGCAAAACCCGAGTCCAGCAGGCTCTTGGTCACGCTGGTCAGGTAGTCCACCGCAAAGTGCACGCCCTTGGCGTCCCGGCCGGGCACGTTCAGGTCCCGGGGCTTTTTTGCGCCGCAGCACAGCACTACGGCATCAAAATCTGCCAGCAGCTGCTCGGCGGGCACGGCACCGCCCACATCCATGCCGGTGCGGAACACAACACCTTCGGCCTGCATCAGCTTGACCCGGCGCTCGATGACTGCCTTGTCCAGCTTCATGTTGGGGATGCCGTACATCAAAAGGCCTCCCACGCGGTCGGCGCGTTCAAACACCGTGACGGCGTGGCCGCGCTTATTCAGGTACTCGGCCACTGAAAGCCCCGCAGGGCCGCTGCCCACCACGGCAACGCTCTTGCCGGTGCGGGTCGGCGGCGGGGTGGCGGTCAGCCAGTTTTTGGCGTAGGCCGTCTCGATGATGGCGTGCTCGTTTTCGCGCACGGTGACGCTGCTGCCGGTCACATCCCCGCAGGTGCAGGCGGCCTCACACAGGGCGGGGCACACCCGGCTGGTAAACTCCGGGAAGCGGTTGGTGGCCATCAGGCGGTGGAGCGCCAGTTCCCACTTGCCGTGGTACACCAGATCGTTCCACTCCGGGATGAGATTGTTCAGCGGACAGCCGGAGGCCATGCCGCCGATCATCATGCCTGCCTGACAGAAGGGCACGCCGCAGTCCATGCAGCGGGCGGCCTGCGTCTGCTGCTGCTCCCGCGAGAGCCAGATGTGGAACTCGTTAAAATTTTCAAGGCGCTCCAGCGGCGCAACGTCCGTGCTGGTCTTGCGCGCATAATCCATAAATCCTGTTGTCTTACCCATGCTGCTGCCCCTCCTTACTTATGCTTCTGCACTGCATAAAATGCTTCGATCTGTGCCTGCTCGCCGTCCAGACCACGCTCCTCTACCGAGGCGATGACCCGCAGCATATGGTCGTAGTCGTAGGGGAGAACTTTCTTGAACTTGGGCAGGAACTCGCTGAAATTGTCCAGGATCTCCTTGCCGCGGGGCGAGCCGGTCAGCTCGACGTGCTCCCGGATCAGCTCCTTCAGGGTGGCGACATCGTATTTGTGCTCCACCGGCTCGAGGCTGACGGTCTCCTTGTTCACCCGCTGGTAGAAGTCCCAGTTCTCATCCAGCACATAGGCGATGCCGCCGCTCATGCCGGCTGCAAAGTTCTTGCCGGTCTGGCCCAGCACGACGACGGTGCCGCCGGTCATGTACTCGCAGCCGTGGTCGCCGACGCCCTCCACAACGGCCGTTGCGCCGGAGTTGCGGACGCAGAAGCGCTCACCGGCCACGCCGGAGACGAAGGCCTTGCCGCTGGTGGCACCGTACAGGGCGACGTTGCCGGTGATGATGTTCTCCTCCGGCTTGTAGGTGATGCCCTCCGGCGGGCGCACGATGATCTTGCCGCCGGACAGGCCCTTGCCCATGTAGTCGTTGCAGTCGCCGGTCAGCTTCAGGGTCAGGCCCCTGGGGATGAACGCGCCGAAGCTCTGGCCGCCCGCGCCGGTGCAGTTGGCGGTGTAGACGTCATCGGGCAGGGAATCGCCGTACTTGCGGGTGATCTCGCTGCCGAAGATGGCACCGAACGCACGGTCGGTGTTGGAAACATCCAGCGTGACGCTCTGGGGCGTTTTGCTGCTGAGCTTGAACTTCTTCATCAGAACTTTCATGTCGAGGGTGTTTTCGAGATGGAAATCGTAGGTGTCCGCCGGGACGAAATGTACGTTGCTGTTGGCGATGGCCGGGTTGTGCAGGATGCAGTCCAGGTTCATCTTGGCCGTGCGGCTGCCGGGGACGCTGGGCTTGACGTGGAGCAGGTCGGTGCGGCCCACCAGTTCGTCGATGGTGCGGACGCCGAGCTTGGCCATGTACTCCCGCAGCTCTTGCGCCACGAAGGTCAGATAGTTGATGATGTATTCGGGCTTGCCCCGGAAGTGCTTGCGCAGTTCGGGGTTCTGGGTGCAGATGCCCATGGGGCAGGTGTCCAGATTGCAGACGCGCATCATGACGCAGCCCTCACACATCAGCAGGGTGGTGCCGAAGCCGAACTCCTCGGCGCCCAGCATGCAGCTGATGGCGACATCGCGGCCGGAGAGCAGCTTGGAGTCGCTCTCGATGCGGACGCGGCTGCGCAGGCCGTTCAGGATCAGGGTCTGGTGGGTCTCGGCGATGCCCAGCTCCCAGGGCAGACCGGCGTTCTTGATGGAGGTGCGGGGGGCAGCACCGGTGCCGCCGTCGTAGCCGGAGACCAGGATGACCTGTGCGCCGCCCTTGGCAACACCGGCGGCAATGGTGCCGACACCGGCCTCGCTGACCAGCTTCACGTTGATGTTGGCGTGACGGTTGGCGTTCTTCAGGTCATAGATCAGCTCAGCCAGATCCTCGATGGAGTAGATGTCGTGGTGGGGCGGGGGAGAGATGAGGCCCACACCGGTGGTGCTGTGGCGGGTCTTGGCGATCCAGGGATAGACCTTGGCACCGGGCAGGTTGCCGCCTTCGCCGGGCTTTGCACCTTGCGCCAGCTTGATCTGGATCTCCTCGGCAGAGACGAGGTATTTGCTCGTGACGCCGAAGCGGGCAGAGGCCACCTGCTTGATCTTGGAGTTGCTCTCGCTGTGGTAGCGGTCTTCGGGCTCGCCGCCCTCGCCGGTGTTGCTGCGGCCGCCCAGGCGGTTCAGCGCGATGGCAATGGTCTCGTGGGCCTCGCTGCTCAGAGCGCCGTAGCTCATGGCCGCGGCCTTGAACCGCTTGACGATGGACGACACCGGCTCGACCTCCTCGATGGGCACGCCGCCGTTGGGGTCGTAGTTGAAATCGAGCAGGCTGCGCAGATGCATACCCTCCTCGCCCATGTTATCCACCGTGCGGGTGAAGTCCTTGAAGGCCTTATAGTCGTTGGTCCAGCAGGCTTTCTGGAACAGGTGGATGGTCTGCGGGTTGAACAGATGCTCTTCCTTGCCGCTGCGGAACTTGTGGGCACCGCCGTCGGAAAGCTCCATGTTGATGTCCAGCCCCAGCGGGTCGAAGGCCGCGTTGTGCTGGGCCTCGACGTCGGCCTGGATGTCTTCCAGACCGATGCCGCCCACACGGCTGACCGTACCGGTGAAGTATTTGTCGATGACGTCCTTCGAGATGCCGACTGCCTCGAAGATCTGGCTGCTCTGGTAGCTCTGGATGGTGGAGATGCCCATCTTGGAGGCGATCTTCACGATGCCGCTCAGGATGGCCTTGTTGTAGTCGTCCACAGCAGCATAGTAGTCCTTATCGAGCAGGCCCTGGTCGATGAGCTGGCCGATGGTCTCGTGGGCCAGATACGGGTTGACGGCGCAGGCACCGTAGCCCAGCAGGGTGGCAAAGTGGTGCACCTCGTGCGGCTCGGCGCTTTCCAGAATGAGGGCCAGCGCGGTGCTCTTCTTGGTGCGGATGAGGTACTGCGAGACGGCCGAGACGGCCAGCAGGCTGGGGATGGAGACATGGTATTCGTCGATGTCCCGGTCGGACAGGATGATGATATTGGCACCGTCCTTATATGCGCGGTCCACTTCCAGGAAGACGCGGTCGATGGCCTTTTCCAGGCTGGTGTTCTTGTAGTAGTTGATGGAAACGGTCGCGACCTTGAAGCCCGGCACGTTCATGTATTTGATCTTGAGCAGGTCGGTGGAGGTCAGAATGGGGTTGTGGACCTTGAGCACCTTGCAGTTTTCGGGCTTGTCTTCCAGCAGGTTGCCATGGGCGCCCACGTAGACGCTGGTGGAGGTGACGACTTTCTCGCGGATGGCGTCGATGGGCGGGTTGGTCACCTGTGCGAACCGCTGCTTGAAGTAGTTGAACAGCGGCGGGTGCTGGCCGCTCAGCACGGCCAGCGGGGTGTCGGTGCCCATCGCGCCGGAAGGCTCTGCGCCCAGCCGGGCCATGGGGAGGATGAGGT
>ENA-UEOJ01001158-UEOJ01001158.1-human-gut-metagenome-genome-assembly--contig:-NODE-1158-length-19227-cov-2.709869_pt1 | contig 19227 bp, 16 predicted proteins | sample MGYA00242885_ERZ507886 | MGnify/ENA primary metagenome ERZ507886 (study PRJEB26167, sample SAMN06115505) | human gut metagenome | host: Homo sapiens | place: China:Anhui | collected 2015-08-07... | reverse complement strand
GATTCGCCATATTTTGTTATAGGAGCAATCTACCTCCTCAAGTTTCAACCCAGAGAGAATGCCCAGATCCATGGAGGTCAGGTTATTATGGGAGCAATTCAATATTTTCAGTCCACTTGAAAGAATATAAAGATAATCTTTCAGTTGATTATAGGAACAATCCAGCTCCCTCAGTTTGAAATTTTTGCCAACATTAAGTGTTGTCAAGCCGATACCGTGGCAATCCAGCTTTTCGAGATCTTCAAAGAAACGAATTCCCTCAAGATTTTTGATTTTGTAATCGTCAGTGATCGTCATCTCTGTGATGCTGAGTTCCTGCGCATCGAGCTTGCCATTGTGGTTTGTGTCACATCTTTCTTTGAGAAAGCGCTGAAATTCCGCATCCGGGAAATTAAGCTTAAAATCCGGCGAATTAAAATCAATTTCTGTGTTCGCCGCAAAGGCACTGAAGGGCAAAAAGGTAAACACCATAGCCAGCGTCAAAAGGGCACTGACAAGGCGCGTTCGTTTTGAGAATCGTTGTTTCATGGGGTGCTCCTTTCTGTTATGGGGTGTATTGTTGCAGGGCGTTTTTTTGGGCGGCGGCAGTGAGGGCGTCCAGAGCGCTCATCACGTCCCGGTAGTTTGGGGGAAAACTGTTTTCCCCGTGGGCTTCGATGCGGGTGCCGTCGGCAAGGGCGGCTTCCAGCCGGAAGCTGCTGCCGTCCAGCACGTTGGGGTCATGGCCGGAGAAGCCCGCCCAGCCGCCCACGCCGTACTCTTCCAGAATGGCCTTGGCCTGTTCCAGAAGCTCCGGCCCGGCCTGCTCTTGGTACACTTCTTCGTGGTACAGCTCCACCCGGGTGCCCTCGGGGGTGCGGGTGAGGCAGGTGCGGGAGATGGGCTGGATATAGCTGCCCTGCTCCCAGAACTCCAACGTTTCAAGGTCAGCCAGCGCCGGGGCGGAGGCCGCAGGCTCCGGGGGTGTTGGGGCGGGGCGGCTGGGGCTACGGCTGAGCAGTGCCGCCCCCACCGCCAACCCCAGCAGCACCAGCGAGAAGGTGCGCATGGTTCGTTCCCTCCTTTCTGTGCCCATGGGTCAGTCTCCTTCCTTGGCCGTGGGGGGCAGGATGGTCATTCGTCCGTCCACCACCGCGTCCAGCATCTCGTGCTCCCGGAAATACTCCATCAGAATATCCTGACAGGAGGTTGCCACGCTGCGGGGCTTCTGGAGCTTGCAAAGGGTGTCGTAGGAGATGTTGAAAAAGCTTTCGATGTTTTTAAAGTGGTAGTTCTGCAAGCCCACGGTGAACAGGGCGTCATCGCCGATCTCCTTGCCCACCTCCCTGCCGCAGTAGGTAAAGTAATCAAAATCGCCCTTGCGGCGGTCGTACCGCAGGCGCAGGGTGGAGGGCAGCTGGTAGAACTCCGTATGACCGGTGTAGGCTTCCTCCCGCAGCATGTAATGGAGCATCTGGCGCAGCTGCTGGCCGGTCACCTTGAACATGAATACGCCGTCGTCGTAGGGGAAGCCCTCGATGAGGTCGCCGTAGGTGACAATGGGCCCCAGCTTTTCGGCCCGGATGCTGCCGGAGCCGATGAGCATCACGTCGATGCCAAGGCTGCGGGTGAAGATATCCGCAAACAGGTTGCCCAGCTCGGTCTCCCGGGTGCGCTCCGGGTGGGTCAGCTCCCGGCGGAAGCGCCCTACGATGTGGCTGTACTTTTCGTCCACCTGACTGGTGAAACGGTGCAGCACCTGCTCCATGGCGGGGTTGCGGGGGCAGGTCTCGGCGCAGATGGGCACGGTGCGCCATGTGTAGGAATCGATGCAGTTGTTGTCGGTGTCCACAATGATGTCAAAGCGCCCGATCTGGTCGGTGCCGGTGCCCGCCTGCGCAATGACCACGCCGTTTTCCTCCACCGCGTGCTCCGGCAGGGTGTGGCTGTGCCCGCCGATGATCAGATCCACTCCCCACGCCGGGTCCAGCTGGCGCGCCAGATGCTTATCCTCCTCAAAGCCGATGTGGGTCAGCAGCACGGTGAAATCAATATCGATGCTGTTGTGGGCGTTGCAGATCTTGCCCACCTCGGCGGCAGCTGCGGCGGTGTCCACAAAGGAGCCTACCAGAGATTCGGACTTGGTCTGGTTGATCACGTCCTGCGTGATGATACCGATGAACAGGATGTTCATGCCGTCCACCCGCAGGATCTTGTAGGGGGTAAACAGCCGGGTGGGGGTGTTTTTGATGTAGAGGTTGGCGTTGATGATGGGAAAGTGCGCGCATTTTTCGATGAACAGCAGGTGGGCGATGCCGTAATCCACCTCGTGGTTGCCGATGGTGACGACGTCCGGGGCAAGGGCGTTCATGATCTCGATGGTGGAAAGCCCCTTGTATTCGGAATCAATGACCGAGCCCCGGAACATATCACCTGCAATGACGTAGATGGTGTTGGGCTGTTCTGCCCGCACCTTTTCGATGTAGCCGGACAGCATGGACACGCCGCCCACCAGCTTTTCGTCCACCTGCTCTGCCAGAAAGTCTCCGTGCAGATCATTGGAGTGGAGGATGGTGATCGTTTTGGTGTGTTTCATGGTGCATTCCTCCCGGTGTTAGTGTGCGCGCCGGTCAGCCCATGGCCTCCTGCCGTGCAAAGTAGACCGTGTTGACAAGGCTCAGATAGCTCTCCTGACCGTCCAGATAGAACTTCAGGGCAAGGGTGTCCTCGTCCTCCAGCGTGACGGCGTAGCGGGAGCCGTCCTCCCCGGTAAAGGTGGGGTACCTCCGGGGTGCCCTCCTGATAGAACAGGTCGGCTTCCTCCACGTTCAGCTCCGGGTAGGGGGTGATGTAGCTGGCGGTGAAGGGCAGCTGGCTGCCCTCGGTGTCGGCATCGGTGGGCAAAAAGCACATCCGGTCGGCGTCTGCGGGGTCGGTGTCAAAATAGCCCTCGTCGGTGTCGCGGCCGGTCTCCAGCCAGTTGCCTTCCAGCGACCATGGGCTGGTGTCGGTCTCCCAGTCGTCCCCCTCCGGGTAGATGGTAAAATCGCACACGCCCTCGGCTTCCACCACATGGCCGTTCTCGCCGGAAAGGAAGGGGCTGAATACCAGCTCTTCGCCGGTGCTGGGGTACAGTTCCACCTCGGTGTTGGGGGCGATATCGCTGATGTTGCACAGCAGCAGGATGGGCTGGCCGTCCTCGCTGTAATAAAGCTGTTTGCCGCGCTGGAGCGGGTTTTCGGCATCGTCTGTCAGGCTCGTCTCGTAGACGAACAGGGTGGCATCCGGGTCCTGCGGGAAGATGCAGTACAAATCGCACCCGCCATCCGGTGCCACGACCCAGTGATCCTGCGGGATGTCATAGACGAAGCTCCACAGATCCCGCAGATCGGTCTGGCTGTCCAGCACCTTCTGCACATCGGTGGTCACCTCATAGGAGCCGCCCAGATACAGCACACAGGCGCGGTATTCGTCCTCCCCCGCCAGAAGGCGCATATAGGTCACGTCCTCCGGCTCTTCGTATTCCTGCTCTTGGGTGCTGGATGCGATCATGTTGTCTCCGTCCAGCATTTTTTCGGGCTTGGAGCTGGACGCGCTGCTGCCTTTGCCGCAGCCTGCAAGGCCGATGGTCAGCGCCAGCAGGGCTGCCAAAAGTTTCAGGTTTTTCATAGGTTCTCCTTTCTCATGCCCTGCCGGGGCGCGCCTCAGGGGGCAGCGCCGGGCGTTGGGTGTTGGGAAAAATCGTCTACGCCCTCCACCGGCACAGGGCGGCTGGTCTCGGCGGAAAGCTGCGGGTTCCAGTCCAGCGGGCGTCCGGTGCTGCAATAGACCGTTACCATGGTGTCGGTGTCCTCCCTGCTGCCGTTGCACAGCAGCAGAATGGGCTGGCCACCCTGCCTGCCGTAAAGTTCCTTACCCGTCTCGTTCGGGTACTGAGGATTCTGCTTTTCATAGACAAAAAGCGTATCCTCCTTGCGCACGGCAAAGATGCAATACAGCTCCCGCCCGCCGCCCGGCGCTGCGACCCAGCGGTCTGCCGGGATGTCCGCAACAAACTGCCACGGCTGTTCCGGTAAGCTGTCCAGCACGGCGTGCACATCGGTGGTGCGCTCCGGGACGCTGCCCAGATAGAGCACCCCAGCAAGGTCTCCGTTTTCCCCGGCCAGCTGCCGCATTGCGGCAAGCTGCTCCGGCTCAGCAGAATCGGCACCGGAAGCCGCTGTGCTGCTGCCCTGCCCGGCGCTGCCGGGAGCGGAGCGGATTGGGTCGCCGTCCACCGGCCCGCAGCCCGCAAGGCTCAGGGTCAGCGCCAGCAGGGCGGCAAACAGCTTCATGGTCACGCCCTTCATCTTATGCCCACGGGTCGGCAGACGCCGGGATGCGGATGCCGGTCATCAGGTACTGCTCCCACAAGAACCACTGCCCGTCGCCCTTGCGGCGCAGGGTGATGGGGCGGGGGCTGTCGGCGCCGCCGCAGGGGATGAACAGCTTGCAGTAGCCCTCCTCGGTGTTGGAGGTGTGGTTGCTGCCCACCAGCAGGGTGAAGGGCTGGCGGGGGGTATAGCCGTTTTCCGGCGACGCACCCACAAAGTAGGAGAACGGGATATAGCTCTTGCCGTCCCGGAAGCGGTCGTTCAGGAAGGAAATCTCCTGCCCGTTCAGCGGGCGGGGGCCCCGCAGCCAGTTGAGCATCTCCAGCCCGATGTTTTTATCGGCACCGTAGGCGCACAGTGCGCAGACGGTGAGGGCTGCGGTCTTGAAGGGAGTGTCCAGACTGGCCTCCGGCAGTGCCTGCATCTGGGCAAGGCTTTCCGGCAGAGCCTGAAAGGTAAAGGTGACGGTCTGGTTGCCGGAAACATTTGCGGCGGCCTGCTTCATCTTATCAAAAAGTCCCATGAAAATACTCCTTTCTGTTTCAGCTGTAAAGGGTTCAGCTCCGGTTCGGGTCATGGCGGGGCACAGTCCGCCTGCGGACGATCTTCTGGTTCAGATCCAGACTGAGGTTTACAAAATAACCGTTTTCAAAATACCATGCAAGGTCCTTTGTGTCCATGCCAACGCTGTTGCACAGCCACCACAGGGGCACCTCCGGCCCGGAGTAGCTCTCCACCCTGCGGGCGATGGTTCTTGCATGGTAGCGGCGTTTTTCGTTGCGTGCGAACAGAACAAGGGGCACTGCGCCCACCACGATCCAGAACACATACCCGACAACGTGGGAGGTGTCCTTGACCTGCAGGTCCAGGCAGAGGGTATACAGCCCGCCGACAGAGCAGAACACGCAGAAGGCAAGCCCCGCGTTCCGCAGCCATTTGAGGACACGGGGAATCTCGCCGCTGGCTTTTTCCGAGAGATAAGGGTTCATAAACATACTCCTTTCAGAACGAGCCGCCTCCACCGCCGTGGGTGGTGCCGCTGGAAGAGGTGTGGGTGGAGCTGCCGCCGGAGCTGTCGGAGTCCTTTTCCTCTACATGCTTCGTGCGTTGCACATTCCGGTACAGGAACAGCTCCCGGCTGTTGGTCAGATTCATGCTGCCCTCCCGCACATAGCTGGCGGCGTTCTCCTGGAACGCCACGCTGCGCAGCTGGCTTTTCATTACGCTGACGACGACCCATGCCAGCACAAGGCCGATGCCCAGCGCAAGGAACAGGTACATGAGAGACAGCGGCTCCCGGGGCAGGTTATTCACATCGTAGGGGTGGCCCGCCCGGGCAGCATCGATGTAAGTATCCGACCATTGGACAAAGGTGCGGAAGGCACCGGCGTAGTCTCCATCGGCCATGAAGGGGGTCATCTGCTCGCCAAGGTACTGGATGCCGGCATCCGTAAAGGCGGTGATGCCGTAACCGCAGGTGGAGATGTGCCATTTGCGGTCGCCTACGCTCACCAGCAGCAGCACGCCGTCCATATCGGGGCCGTAGCCGTACTGGCAGTAGTCATACAGATCATCGGCAAACTGCTCCATGCTGTCGGCACCAACGCTTTCCATCGACTCGATGGTGGCAATGGTCACATCGAAGCTCTGGCGCAGGCTCAGCTCTTCCAGTGCGTCCTCCAGCTCGTTGTCCTCGTCCTCGGTCAGCACCTCAGCGTCGTCGAACATGCGGTAGTACAGGTCGGCAAAGCCGCCCTCTACCGCAAAGGCCGGAACAGCCAGCGCCGCCGCAAGAATCAGTGCTGCCAGCGCCGCAAAGAGGGAGTGCAGTCGGTTGGAAGTCTTTTTCATCGTTCGTCCCTCCTTTACAGGATCCGTGCCAGCCACAGCAGCCACATCACGCCGTAGGACGCGGCGGAAAGGGCAGCCGTAAGGCCCAGCATCCACTTGCGGGCAGCGCCCTTGTCCACGGGCAGGTCACCCACGAATTTGCCGCTCTGACCATTCATGGCAAACAGGTAGTTTTCGCCCCGCCAGCTGGTGCTCAGCAGCCAGACCGGGAACAGGGCGTACTTTGCCTTGCCGCCGTGCAGCTGGATGCTGCTGTTTTCCACCTTGACCGAATCGTAGCCGGTAACGGTCTGCTGGAACGTCTCCTCAGTGGAGCGGCGGATGCGCTTATTGGCCCGCTCGATGCTGTCCTCGGCGTTCACATCGTATTTGTCCGCCACATAGCCGGCCAGATAGGCGGTCTGGAAGGGGATGGCATCCTGCATGGCAAAAGGCTCGATGGACTCCATCAGGTCGTCCTCGATCTTGGACGAGCCGTCCACCGGCACTGCGTCAAATCCCAGCGTACCATCCCGCCGGACGGAGTAGTAATTGGTCTCGGTATAGTCGTATTTGCTGTCCGACCAGCAGCGGGTCCGGGTGGCGGTGAACCGCAGCTGAGCGTCGGCATCGCTGTCGAAGAGCCAGAAGGGCACATACACACCCTTGATCTCGTCGATGTGGTTCTGGCTGCGGAACACCCGGGGCAGCAGGGTCTTGCCCTTGAGGTGCTCCTGCAGCTTTGCCTTGGCGGCCTTTTTGTCCAGCTTGAAGGGGATGATGAGGTCGGGCCGCAGGGCCCCGGCAAACTGTCCGGTGAGGACGATGGGGTTGCCGCAGAAGGGGCAGGCGGACGCCGCCATGGTGTCATCGCCCACGATCTCGCCGCCGCAGCTCTTGCAGCTGTAAGTATGCAGACCGGCGGTCTCTCCTTCTGCCCAGCTGCCGCCGGGGGTGGCCCACTCCATCTCGCTGGGCTTTTCGTCTTTCAGCTCCTCGTCGTAGCCCTTGAGCGTATCCACCTCAAACTCGGTGTCGCAGTAGGGGCATTTCATCTTCTGGGTGGCGCTGTCAAATTGGATGGCGCCATCGCAGCATGGGCACTTATATTCCAGCATTCCTGCCATAGCGTTTCCTCCTGTTGTTCCAAAGGGGGCCGAGGGCTTTTCCCCGGCCCCGCTGTTTTTGCGTTGGTCTTCCCGCCGAAGCGGTCGGCTCAGAAGTCCGTAGTGATGCGGAACACCACCGGCTCGTCCGGCTCGGTGGCTTTGCCGTGGTGGCCCACTGCCAAGAAAGCGTTTTCTTCCAGCGGCAGGAAAACATCAAAGGTGCAGAAGTCGCCGCACAGCTGGCACAGGGTCTCGTGTTCGCCCACGGGAAGGGACTTTTCCAAAAAAGTGCCGTCCGGCGCGTACAGCTCCCACATATAGCCCGTGTCCAGCAGATAGCCGTTGGGGCGCTTCATCATCACGGCGTTAAAGCTGCCCACCGGCTGCGAGCTGCGGGCCAGCTCATTGCCGTCCAGATCAAAGGCGGCAAAGTAGTAGTCTCCGCTGGAGTCCGGCTCGCCCACCGTCAGCAGCTCGTCTCCGCTGAGGTTCAGGGAGGGCATGCTGCAGAAGGGGCCGATCTCGTTGTCGCCCTCCAGCGTCAGCTCAGTGTACTCGCCGTCCTGCACCAGCACCGGTGCGGAGTCGGTCCAGTAGATTACGGTCAGATCCCGATCCTTGGAGGAATAGCAGCTGCCCATGTAGTCCAGCGCATCGCCGGGTTCCTCCGGGTCACTGCTGTCCAGATCGTAGCAGTAGACATCAAAGGGATCCATGGCGTACAGGACGCCATTGCGGTCGATGCTGAGGGCGTTGCTGCCGTCAATGTTGTACTCTGCCACCGGGGTCAGCCGGTCATCCCTGATGGCATATTCGAAGGTTTTAGCAGACTGCTCTTCGTCGTCCTCGTTGTAGAAACTGAAGAAGTAATTGCCCTGGTAGCTGTCCGCATGGACCAAGTGATGGGCACCGCCTACCTCGCGGCGGACGTCAAAGGGAATGTACTCGGCCTTGAAGGTGTAGTCCCCGATGGTCAGCTCGCCGGGATGGAGCTGGGCCACCATCGCGCCCGCAGGGGCGCTCTTTTCCTCGGCTGCCTCCGGCGGTGCGGATGCCGCCGGGGCACTGCTGCCGGAAGTCGGGGCACTGGAAACACTGGAAGCACTGGAAGCACCGGAGCCGCCGCAGGCGGTCAATCCGAGGGCGGCGGTGGCAAGGCCCATGGCCTTGAGGAAATCTCTGCGCTGGATCTTTTTCATAGTCGCTCCTCCTTTTTCAGTCACTGCACTTTTGCAAAGGCTTCGTCAGCACGGCGGCTGTACAATGCCATGCCGCCGGTCTGGGCATCGTTTGCCAGATTGATGTTCTCCACAAAGCGGGCCTTTTCCTGCTCAGAGAGCTGCCCGCCCTTCATGGCGGCGGATGCCACGGCACCCATGGCACTGATCATGCCCACCTGGCCCTTCAGCTCCCGCTCCTCTGCCTTGGACATCCGGCGGCCGAACATGCTGGTCTCATTATCGTGGACCCCGAAGATGTGGTCCAGATGCTGCCGTGCGATGTGGGCATAGCCGATCTCCCGCCGGTCCCGCTTGCTGAAGCAGATGACCAGCTCCTGCTTGATGTAGGGGTGGGGGCGCATGCCCCGCTGGGTCTGGGCCTCGGTGATGCTGCGGGGCTGCACCAGCTTCAGCTTCAGGCCGCCGCCGTTGAGGGTGGGTTCCTGGCCCGGCTCCTTGGCGGGGGTCTCGTCCAGATACTCCTCATAGCTGGCGATCTGGTCGTAGCGGATCAGCTCCGGCATCTTGCCCCGTCCGCCGGTGCGGTCGTCGATGTGCAGCATTCCAAGCTCATCGCAGAACACCAGCCCCATTTGCGTCGGAGTGGAGGGGTATGCGTTGACCCGGAACTCGGTCTTGTCGAACACCTCGTCGAACACCCGCTTCATCCGGGCCATATACTCCATGTGCTCCTTGGCCTCGTCCAGCGTCAGCTCGCTGAGCCGGATATATTTGGAGCACTTGTTGCCGCAGTCATCGCAGAGGAACTGTCCGTCCCGGAGCTTGGAGCGGTGCAGGGTGCCGCACTCCTTACCGCAGACGGCACAGTTCTGTTTTGCGAACAGGTTGGAAAAGAATCCCATCATGGTATGCTCCTTTCATTGCTCTGTATTGTCAGGTTCGGTCGCTGTCGTCAAAGGGGTCGCCGCACTCCGGGCAGAACTTGGGCGGGTGGGCAGGGTCTTCCGGCTCCCAGCCGCATTTGTCGCACTTATACTTGGGCGTACCGGCGGGCTTGGGCTGGCCGCACTCGGAGCAGAAGCGGCCCTTGTTCACCGCGCCGCAGCTGCAAGTCCAGCCCTCTGCTGCTGCCGGGCGGGGCTTGCCGCACTCCGGGCAGAATTTGCCGGTGACGGTGGCACCGCAGCTGCAAGTCCAGCTGTCAGCAGCGGGCTTCGGTTCCGGCTTTTTGCTGCCGCATTCCGGGCAGAATTTGCCGGTAACGGTAGCGCCGCAACTGCACTGCCAGCTTCCGGCAGGCGCTGCCGCAGGCTGAGGACGGCTGACCTGCTGGGGGGCATCCACGCTATCCGGACGGGCCTGCTGGCCCATGGCGAACAGGTTCTGGGCGCTCATGCCGCCCATGCCGCCTGCACCGGCTGCCATGCCCATGCCCATAAAGCCGGTCATGGCACCGGCGGTGTTACCGGCAGCGGTCTTCATGGCGTCGATCTGACCACCCACCAGACGGGCGGCAGCGGTGGTGGGATCGGTGGTCATGGCGTTTTCTTCCCACTCGGTGATCTTTTTCTGCTGCTCCTCCGGGATGGACAGGGAGTTGATGTTGAAGGAGAACACTTCAATGCCGCGCTTTTTGCGCCAGACATTCGACAGCTGCTCGTTGAGCGCCTCGGAGATCTCCAGCGTGTGGGCGGGGATCTCGTAATACTGCACCTTGTTGGCAGAAAGAGTAGCCAGCGCAGGCTGCAAAGCGTTCAGCAACTCGCTCTTCAGCCGGGGTGCGATCTCGGATGCGTCATACTGGGTAGAGACGTTGCTGCACACGTTGGTGTAGAACAGCAGCGGGTCGCAGATGCGGCAGGTGAAGCTGCCGTTGCACCGCAGGTTCACCGAGAGCTTGTAGCCCCGCTCCTCGCTGACTACCACACGGAACGGAATGGGGGTTGCGGTGCCGTACAGGATCTCGCCCAGCTCCTTGGTGTTGATGTAGTACACCCGCTGATCCTTGCCGGTGTCGCCGCCGTAAGTAAAGCGCTTGGCTATGGTCTGGAAGGTCTCTGCCAGACTGTCGCCGAAGTTGCCGGTGAACACGCTGGGCTCGGTGGAGGAATTGAAGGTATACTCGCCCGGTTCGGCGCACACCTCCACCACGCGGCCCTGCTCCACGATGAGCATGCACTGTCCGTCTGCCACGGCGATGCCGCTGCCGTTGGTGATGATGTTGTCCTCGCCGTTGTTGGAGCTGCGGCGGGAGGTGCGCTTCTGGCCCTTTACCATCAGCACATCTTTGTCCAGAGAATCGCAGTAGAAAAATTCCTTCCACTGGTCTGCAAGGGTTCCGCCCAGTGCGCCCATACCTGCTTTGATAAGACCCATAGTAATTTCCTCCTATATGTTTTATTTGTGCAAACGATAACTTTCTGTTATCGCACGGTTTCCGGTCTTGGTCACGGTTCAAGGGTAAGTTCCGGGGAGTCGTTTTTCCAGTAAGCGGGACGTGTGTCCCGGTCAAACAACTGCTCTCCGGCGCGGTATTTCAGGCTGCAACCGCTGGGGCTGCCGTCATCGTTCAGCAGGATGGCCCAGAACTCGCAGGGCCTGCCGTCCGTGTCGGTCAGTGTAAAGTGCAGCTCGGTGCCGTCCTCGGTCCGGCCCTGCGTTCCCTCTGCGGTGCCGGTCAGAATGCCGCTCCACCCGACCCATTCCACGCTCATGCAGCAGCTGCCGTCCGGCAGGAAGGTCATCCAGCGGATGCCCTTTGCGGACTCGTCTCCGGCGCGGTAAGTGCCCCACAGCTTGCGGGGGATGGCGGTGTAGCCGATATCGTCCCACGCCTCGATGCGCCTCAGCTCGTACCACACGGTGCTGCCCGCTTCCGGGCCTTCGGCCCGCAGCAGCAGGGAGCCGTCCTCCATCATGGAGATGGTCCAGTTGTTTCTGCCGTCCTCGCTGAGACATTTCAGGTTCCAGCCCTGACTTTTTCCCCCGTCCCAGAGGGTAATTGCTCCGGCGTTCAGCTCTCCGGTGCGGGTCTCGGCAGCGGACTGGATCTGCGGGCTGACGTATGTTTCCCGGATGAAGGAGACGGTCACCGTGCCGGTGATCTCGGCCTTTTCCAGCCGCAGGGTAAAGCTTTCGTTGCGGTCGGCGGGGGCATAATTTTCACCCTGCGTCACCGCCGTGACTGCCATCCACTCGGCCAGCACCTGCTGCTCCCAGTCTTCCGGCAGGGCCGGAGGTTCCGCCGCAGCCTGTTCAGTGCGCCGCCCGTCTGCCCCGGGCTTTTTTTGCGTCGGGCGGTCTTCCGGGGTGGAAGCAGCGGCGGAGACAGAGGCCGGGGCCGCGGCACTTGCCGGAGGTGCAGACTCTGCCCCGCAGCCTGCCAGCAGCGCCGCCAGCAAAACTGCCGGTATCCAGCGGAACGCTTTGTGTTTCATGGTGGTTCTCCTGTGTTCTCAGCGGCTGCGCCGGGTTCAGGGATCCGGGCAGCGGATCAGCTGCAGCTGGGTCTTTCCCTCGGCAAAGGGGTTTTGCCCGTCGATCATGGTAAGGTTCAGGGTCTCGTTGAACAAATCGTACTTCACCGCCACCACAAAGGTGATGCCCTGCATTCCGTCCTCCGTCTCGCTGGCAGCGATGCCCAGCACCATGCCCTCCGGCACCACGCCCAGATAGTCGGCGTAGCCCTGATAGAAAACGTTGTTGTCCTGCACGCCCATCTGGACGGAACCGCTGCTTTCCACGTCCATCCAGTCGAACTGGTTGTCAGACATGTCGTTGAAGGCACCGACAGCCTCCGAGGGGATCTCCTGCGCGTTCCACTCTGCCGTCAGGGGAGCCAGCTCCAGCACAGAGCCATCCTCCTGATGCAGAATTACCTCTTTGCCGCTGCGTTCCAGCGCCACGCCCTGATTTGCAATATAGATAGGGTCCTGACAAACCAGAGCGCTGCCGAACATGAGGCAGTGCAGCACATCCACGTACTCCACCACGCCGTCCCTGGTCAGCAGATAGACCACCGGGTGGAAGGACGCGCCCAGTTCTCCGATGCACACGTCGATATACTCATTATAAGTGCCAAGGATGGGGTAGGTGCGGTCCTGTTCCAGCCGGATGGCGTAATCCGTGTCCCATGCGGCGGTCTCCGGCGTGCGGCGCAGGGTGATGGTGCCCTGTGTTCCTTCCAGCTGCACCGAAGCGCTGCCGTAGGTATCGGTCAGCACCGGGGTGGCGGCGGAGGCGGCGGGGGGCAGCGGGATCTCCACATCCAGCTGCCGCCAGCCGCTGCCGGCGGTGGAGCTGCACCCGCCCCGGAGCACCAGCCGGTTCGGTTCCGGCAGCAGCAGGCACAGGTCATCCAGCTGGTTGTTTTCCAGCGTGTTCATCCGCATGCTTGCCAGATTGCCGCCGCTGCGCAGGCCCTCGTAGTAGCCGCCCTGCGCCATGTGCCGGTCAAAGGTCTGCATGGCCTGCCGCAGCATCTGCTGCTGCACGGCGTCCGGGTCCAGACCCATGCGCTGCAGCATTTCAGCCACGGAGACCTGCTTTTCGGTGGCAAAATCGAAGCACCAGCCCCGGGAATACCCCGGGTCGGAGCCGCCGTCGTAGCGGAACATCACAAGGCTTACGCAGTCCCCGTACCAGTAGGCGTCCCAGTTGATATAGGTCTCCGGGCACCACTCGTCCTGCTGGGGCTCGATCTCCGGGCTGTCCTCGTACTGCCGGAAGTCTGCCGCATACATGGCGGCAAGCTCCTCGTTGAGATAGGCTGCATCCGGGCTGTCGCACACAAGCTGCGGCACATGGACAGTCAGCTTCTGGGTGATGCCGTACTCGTCCCGGACGGTCTTTTCCAGCGTGAACTGCTCGGTGATGCGGTCTTTTTGCGCCGTCTGCACCGCCGTGTCTGCGGTGCTTTGGGAAGCTGCGCCGGAGCCTGCGGGGGCAGCGGGAGCCGCCGCGCTGCCGCACCCCGCCAGCACCACCGCCGCCGCCAGCACCGCCGCGGCAAGGCGTTTGTGTTTCATGGTCGTTCTCCTTGTTTTCTCAGCCGTAGCTGCGGGTCATCTGCAGCTGGGTCTCGCCCTCGGCAAAGGGGCTCTGCCCGGCGCTCATAGTCATGGTCAGGTTCTCGTTGTACAGGTCGTTCTTGAACGCCGCCACAAATTCGATGGACGACTGCCCGGCTTCGGTCTCGTTGGCATAGATGCCCAGCACCACGCCCTCCGGCACCACGCCCAGATACGCGGCATTGCCCCGATCGATGCGGCTGTTGTCCTGCACGCCCAGCTGAACGATGCTGTCACTGCCAAGGTCCATCCAGTTCCAGCCGTTTTCGCCGGTATAGTTGTAGGAGCCGGTGACGGAATAGGGGATCTCCTGCGCGCTCCACTCTGCCGACAGGGGTGCCAGCTCCAGCACAGAGCCGTCCGCCCGGCGCAGGTTCACCTCGCTGCCGCTGCGCTCCAGCGCCACGCCATTGTTGGCAAAGTAGATGGGGTCCTGACAGATCATGGCATGCCCGTACAGCAGGCAGCGCAGCACGTCCACATACTCCACCACGCCGTCTTTGGTCAGCAGATAGACCACCGGGCGGAAGAAGCCGTCCTCCTGCTCCCCGATGCACACGTCCACATATTCATTGTAAGCGCCAAGGATGGGGTAGCTGTGCTCCTGCTCCACCCAGACGTTGAGGTCTGTGCCCCACTGATCGGTCTTGGGCGCGGGGCGGAGGGTGATGGTGGCCTGCGTTCCCTCCAGCTGCACCTGCACACCGTCGTAGGTATCGGTCAGCACCGGGGTGTCAGCGGGGGGCAGCGAGAGCTCCATATCCAGCTGCTGCCAGCCTTCTTCGCAGCTGTACTTACCCCGGAGCACCAGTTGATCCTGTTCCGGCAAAAGCAGGCACAGGTTTTCCAGTTCATTGTATTCCAGCGTATCCATCCGCATTTGCGAAAGCTCTCCGCCGAGACGCAGGCCCTCGTAATACGCGCCCTGCGCCATCTCCCGGTCAAAGGCCTGCATGGCCTGCCGCTGCACCTGCTGCTGCACTTCGTCCGGGTCCAGCCCCATCCGCTGCAGCATCTCGGCCACGGTGAGCTGCCGACCGGTGGCAAAATCGAAGCACCAGCCGCTGTAACGCCACGGGGCGGTGCCGCCGTAGCGGCTGCGCACCACCAGGCTGACGCAGTCGCCGTACCACCAGTCATCCCAGCCCACACCGATCAGCGGGGCATCGCCGTCCGGCTGCCCGGCCTCCTCGTAGGCCTCGAACTCCCGGAAATCCGCTGCATAGATGGCGTTCAGCTCATCGTTGATGTAGGCGGCGTCCGGGCTGTCGCATTCCAGCTGCGGCACATGGACGGAAATGTACTGCACCGCGTCCTCCCCCCACACGCCCGAAACGTTCTTTTCCAGCGTGTATTGGTCGGTGATGCGGTCTGTCTGGTCGGCCCGCGCCACCGCGCCGGGGGTGCTCCGGCTATTGTCGGAGCTTTGGTCGGCAGCGGCGCTGGGGCTGCTCTGGGTGCCGCCGCAGCCGGTCAGCAGCGCGGCAGCCAGAGCAAGGCTTACAAGGTGTTGGTATTTCATGACGGGCTCCTTTTCTATGGTGTGGTTCAGCCGTCTCCTATGCCTTGCCACTTGTCGATGATGTAGGCGGCCCAATAGGTCTTGTCGTTGATATCCACCACGGTGATGCCTACCTTATTCACCACCGGGTCGTCCTCATGAAGCCCCGGAACACCGCCGTAGTCCTCTATCAGTTCATCCACCAATTGCAGGAACTGGGCTTCGGTGGCGGGATAGAGACGATCCATGCTGTAAAGGTGCTTTCCTTCGTGGTCAAAATCCACGCCTACCCGGTACTGATTGAGCATACCGAAGATAGCCGTGGAGCCGGCACTGTAACCGGCTTCGTTCAGACCTTCCCACATCTTTGCGGAATAGTCGCCCTCCATCCGCAGCCTGAGCCCTTCGTCCGACGGGAACTCCGGGCTGCCGTTATCCACAAACATCTGCACATCTGCCTGAATGGCGTGTTCCAGACCCTTGCTGTACTCGAACTTGATGTTCTCCACCTTTCGCCGGGCCAGCTCTGCGTTGAAAATGGTCAGAATCTTTTGCCCGTCCCGGATCACAGGGATCGGCGGCGAGGGAGGCGTTTCTGTGGCAGAGCCGGAACTTGTAGAGCCGGAGGAGCAGCTATCGTCACAGCCTGCCAGCGCCAGCATCACCGCCGATGCGCCGGAGAGCTTGAGGAACGTCCGTCGGTCGTATCGTTTCATGGGGGTGCTCCTTTCTGTCAAAAAGCCCCAGGCACAGGGGGGCCGTGCCCGGGGCAAACAGGGGGGGGTAAATGGGGATTGTTGTTTTTACGGCTTCACTTTGCCTTTGGCAGCTACTGCGACCCAGTATTTCACACCGCCATACTCGAACAACTGAATCGCAATCAGACTGGCCGATTTTAGATTGGTCTGATCAGTTTCGTCCAGCATCGACAAGTTATTTACCAGCAGGTCTACGGTTTCCGTGTAAACACATACCGGCATCATATTGCCTGTATCCTTATCAAAAGCTATGCCGATCGGGGCGCCAACATCAATATAGCCGGCTGCTGCCTTATCAAACGCTTCCGCGGCTTTCTCGTCATATGCCATTTCACCCTTTGCAATCTTCACCACAAGTTCAGCTGCGGGCTTCAGACCGTTCTCCAGTATGAGCGGTTCCTTCACCCCGGCTGCTGCGCGGTATTTTTTGATGGCTTCCAGCACTTTGGCTTCTTCGCCGGTAGTGGGTACTGCGGGCGGGGAAGGGGTGCTGCCGCAGGCGGCCAGTGCCATCATTGCAACGGCTGCGCCGGAGAGGGTGAGGAATTCGCGTCGGTTCATCTCTTTCATGGGGGTGCTCCTTTCTGTTTGTCCCCTCTGCTTTTTAAGGGGCTCTGGTTTGGGTATTCTCTGCACTTGCAGTCCGCTCCATCTTATGCTATTCTTATGAATAGAATCCGCAGTTGCCTGTTGACGCGTTTTGTGCACAGCGACAGGCTTTCTGCACCGGCGCGGGACCTCTTCTGTTTGTACTGTATCATACCCGGGAAAAAATTGCCCCCTCAGAAAAGCCGTTTTTGGGGGGGCAATTCCAAAAAAATTTTTGGGGTTTTGGGCTTCCCCCTCAAAAAATCCCCCCAAAAAGCCCAAAATTGGGGGGATTTGGGGGTGGTTTCCCACCAAAACAGGCAGCTGCAGCCCTGCCTGTGCCGGTTTTCCCCCTCTGGTTGCAATGTGCGGAAAGGAGTCATGAAAAATGGAACGAAGGACATTTTTAAAGCTTGCGGCGCTTGTCCCCGGTCTGGCTCTTGCGGGCTGCGGCGGCAGCAAGACCCTGCTCTCGCCCAAGGACCCCACCATGCTCAGCATCTGGCATGTGTACGGCGAACAGGCGGACTCGCCCATGAACCGCCTGCTGACCGAGTTCAACGACACGGTGGGCAGAGAGAAGGGCATCCTGCTCAACGTGACCAACATGACCAACAGTGCCGCCATCGGCGGCCAGCTGCAGGACGCCAAGGCCGGCAAGCCCGGCGCACTGGACCTGCCGGACCTGTTCTCGGCCCACCCCGCGGACGCCAGCGCTCTGGGCATTGAGAACCTTGTGGACTGGAACGACTGGTTCACCGCCGAGGACATGGCGGCCTATGTGCCCGGCTTTGTGCAGGATGGCATCATTGACGGGAAGCAGGTGGTGTTCCCGGTGTCCAAATCCACCCAGCTCATTTTTTTGAACGGCTCCCAGTACGCCCGCTTTGCGGCGGACACCGGGGCGCAGCTTTCCACCCTTGCCACATGGGACGGCTTTTTTGAAATGGCAGGTGCCTACCGGCAGTGGTCGCAGGGCAAGCCCTTCTGCGCGCTGGATTACCCCCTGCGTCTGGTGGAGCTGAACGCGCTGGAGCAGGGCAGTGGCGAGCTGTACAAGGGCAGCTGGTACGATCTGACCAACGAGGCCTTCCGCGCTTCGTGGATGGAGTTTGCCCGGGCGCTGGTGCAGGGCGATATTCTGGTGTCGGACCTGTACTCCAACACGCAGGTGATGACCGGCGAGACGCTGGCGGGCCTTGGCAGCTCTGCGGCCATCCTTTATTACAATGATTTCGTCACCTACCCGGACAACACCACAGAGCCCACCGACCTGCTGCTGGCTCCCCTGCCCCACGCCGCAGGCACCGCCACGCCCCTGATGCCGCAGGCCGGTGTGGGCCTGTGTGCCTTTAAGACCACCGACCAGAAAGCCGAAGCCGCCGCCGTGTTCCTGCGCTGGCTCACCGAACAGCAGCGCAATCTGGAATTTGCCGCCGATACCGGCTACATGCCGGTGTCCAGCGCCGCCTTTGATGCCATTGCGGACTATCCCTTTGAGCAGCAGAGCTATCAGCGGCTGTACGACGTCTACAACGAAATGCGCATCCAGAACACACCCCTGTCCGAACCGGGCATCGTGGGGTACCACGCCAAGGCCAAAACCTTGTACGACAGCCTGCGCCAGCGCCAGAAGGACTACCCCCAGCGCCTTGCGGACGGCGAAACGCTGGAAGCCCTTGCCGAGGAAACATGGCAGCTGCTGTGTGACAATGCCTGAGCCTGCCGCTCAGCCGGAAAGGAGGGACTTTGATGCACTTTGTTGACCGGCACCGTGAAAAGATCCGCCAGAGCCCCATGAGCAGCCGGCTGCTGTGGGCCTGCCTGCTGCTGGTGGTGCTGCTGGTGTTGACCTTTGGTGCGGCGCTGTTCCTGTTTGCCAGCCTGCACAACACCAAAAAGGACATCAGCCGCAGTCTGCAGATCCAGTTTTCGGTATTTCAGAACGATATGGAGCGCTATTTTGACCAGCTGGCGGTCATGGGCGTGAACCTGTCCGAGGACATGAGCGCAGAGGTGGACAAGGAGCTTGCCCTGCGGCAGATGTCCTTTGCCCAGCTGAACGACTCTCCCGAGGTGCTGAACGCGCTGGAGGAGGAAATGATCGAGCCGCTGTGCCGCCGTCTGCGCCAGACCGGCTGTTCCGGTGCTTTTGTGCTGCTGGATGCCACCATCAACACCCGCATGGAGGGAGCCGAGCATTCCCGCGCCGGGCTGTATGTGCAGAAAAGCGGTGCCGACACCCCCACCGTGCCCCTGCTGCTGTACCGGGGCAGTGCGGAGGTGGGCAAGACCCACAGCGTGATGCCCCACCGCAAGTGGCGCATGGAGTTCCAGACCGACCAGTTCCCGGACTACGACCGCTGGATGACCCCCGGCAGCGCCCCGCTGTACCAGTCCTATACGCTGACCGAGCGGTTCGAGCTGCCCGGCACCTCGGAGGAGGTGCAGCTGTTTTTGCTGCCCCTGCGGGGGCGGGATGGCACGATGTACGGGCTGTGCGGCTTTGAGATCAGCGAGAGCTACTTCAAGCAGAACTTTGCCCAGCCCACCGGCTTTGACCGGCTGAGCTGCCTGCTGGCCCCGGCGGGGGACGGCCTTGCCGCCGATGCCGCCCTCAGCAGCGGCACCACCGGCGGCTACTACCATACCCTCCGGAACACGCTGGTGCTGCGCAGCATGGGCGGCGGGCTGACCCAGTTGACCGGCCCCGACAGCGCCTATGCGGGCATCTCCCAGCTGTGCCGCCTGAGCGAGAGCCAGTCCTACCGGCTGGCGGTGTGCATCCCCATGGCAGACTACCGGAGACTGGTCTTTTCCGGCAATCTGCTGATGCTGC
>ENA-UEOJ01001145-UEOJ01001145.1-human-gut-metagenome-genome-assembly--contig:-NODE-1145-length-19481-cov-3.451247_pt1 | contig 19481 bp, 13 predicted proteins | sample MGYA00242885_ERZ507886 | MGnify/ENA primary metagenome ERZ507886 (study PRJEB26167, sample SAMN06115505) | human gut metagenome | host: Homo sapiens | place: China:Anhui | collected 2015-08-07... | reverse complement strand
GTGATGGATTACGATAAACTGATCGCGCCTGCCGCTGCGGCCATGCGCCCCTCCGGCATCCGCAAATTCTTCGACCTTGCCGCCGATATGCCGGAGTGCATCAGCCTGGGCGTCGGCGAACCGGATTTCAAAACGCCCTGGTCCGTGCGCGAGGCCGGCATCGAGAGCCTGGAACACGGCCGCACCCGCTATACCGCCAATGCGGGCCTGAAGGAGCTGCGCGCAGAGATCTGCCGCTATCTGGAGCGCCGGATGAACCTGCACTACGACCCGCTGAGCCAGGTGCTGGTCACCGTGGGCGGCAGCGAGGCCATTGATATGTGCATCCGCACCGTGGTGCAGCCGGGGGATGAGGTCGTCATCCCGGAGCCGTGCTTTGTCTGCTATGAGCCCATCACCACCCTGTCAGGCGGTGTGCCGGTCCATGTGGCCTGCCGCCAGGAGGATGAGTTCCGCCTCCGCCCGGAGGCCCTGAAGGCGGCCATCACCCCCAGGACCAAGCTGCTCATCATGCCGTTCCCGAACAACCCCACCGGTGCCGTGATGGAGAAGGAAGACCTCGAAGCAATCGCGGACGTTCTGCGGGATACGAACGTTCTGGTGCTGTCGGATGAGATCTACGCCGAGCTGAACTACGGCCTGCGGCCGCACGTCTCCATTGCCACCCTGCCCGGCATGGCCGAGCGGACCATCGTGGTGAACGGCTTCTCCAAGAGCTATGCGATGACCGGCTGGCGTCTGGGCTATGCCTGCGGCCCGGCTCCCATCATCAAGATCATGACCAAGATCCACCAGAGCGCCATCATGAGCGCCCCCACCACCAGCCAGTATGCCGCCATCACGGCCCTGAAGGACTGCGACGGCGAGATCGACCGGATGCGGGATGAGTACAACATGCGCCGCCGTCTGGTGGTGAAGGGCTTCAACGCCATGGGCCTGACCTGTTTTGAGCCGCGGGGCGCGTTCTACGCCTTCCCCTGCATCAAGTCCACCGGGATGACCAGCCAGGAGTTCTGCACCCGGCTGCTGGAGCAGAAGCACGTGGCGCTGGTGCCCGGCGATGCTTTCGGCGCTTCCGGCGAGGGGTACTGCCGCGTGTCGTATGCGTACTCGGTGGAGCATCTGACCGAAGCCATGAAGCGCATCCGCGCCTTTTTGGAGGAAAACGGCATCGCAATGCCGCAGTGAGGAGAGTTGAAAATGGCAAAACTGAACCGCGTGACCGTTCTGGCCCCTGCCAAGCTGAATCTGGCGCTGGACGTGGTGGGTACTCTGCCCAACGGATACCACGACCTTGACATGACCATGCAGGCCATCACCCTGTATGAAAAGGTGGTGCTGGCCCGCAGCAGCAGCCTGAACCTCTCTCTGCCCGGAAGCCCGGTCGCCGCCAACGATTCCAACACGGCCATCAAGGCGGCGCTGGCCTTCTTCCACTATACCGGCCTGCTGGCGGGTGTAGAGATCACCATTTACAAGAATGTGCCGGTGCGTGCCGGTATGGCGGGCGGCAGCGCCGATGCCGCCGGTGTGCTGGTGGGCCTGAACGTCCTTTACGGCGCAAAGCTCTCCATGAGTGAGCTCTGCGCGCTGGGGGCAAAGATCGGCGCGGATGTGCCCTTTGCCCTGATGGGCGGCACCTGCCGGGTGCAGGGCGTGGGCGATGTGATGAAAGCTCTGCCGCCCTGCCCGGACTGCTGGTTCACGGTGGTCATGCCGGACTACGGTGTCTCGACCCCGGAGGCCTTTGCGGCCTATGACCGGGTGGGCAGCAGCCGCCACCCCGACTGCGAGGCGCAGGAAGCCGCGATCCGCGCCGAAGATCTGGCCGCCGTCTGCGCCGCCGCAGGCAACGCGCTGGAAGAGTGCAGCGGTGCCAAGGACAATGAGGCCATCAAGGCTGCGCTCTGCGAACACGGTGCGCTCACGGCCCTGATGACCGGCAGCGGCGCGGCGGTGTTCGGCATCTTTGCCGATGAAGCCGAAGCCCGCACGGCGGCTGCGGCCCTGAAGACCCGCTGGCCGCAGGTCTATGTGGCTCAGCCCGACAAGGGCGGTGCACGGGTCACCGCCCCGAAGTGGATGCTGTAACGCAAAACGGAATAAGACCCTCTTTCCTGGGAAATGCTATTCCCAAAGGAAAGGGGGTCTTTTCGTGCAGACCTTTTATAAAGTGTGCCTGATCTTGATGATCATCGGCGGTATCAACTGGGGCCTGGTCGGGCTGTTCCAGTTCGATTTTGTGGGGTGGCTGCTGGGTGGCAGCAGCTCTATCTGGTCCCGCATCGTCTTCACCGTGGTCGGCATCGCCGCAGTCTGCGGCATTCCGGGCTTGTTCACGGACGACGACATCGAGTGAGACGAACCAAAAAGGGCCACGGCCGCAGCCGTGGCTCTTTTGCTGGGTCAGGTCCCGTCATCCCAGCCCATCAGGTCGGGCAGGGTAAGGGTCTCATCGGAGCAGTGGGGGTTCGCGTCGGTGCGGGCCTGAATGGTAGCTGCCTCCACGGCCCGGACGACCTCGTGGATGGCGGCGCAGTCTTCGGGCAGGTCGGTCTGGCTGCGGCCGGAATGGGTGAACAGGATCCTGCCCATCGGGCCCACCACCAGCGTCAGCGGCAGGATCTGCGGGGCAGACTTGTCGTAGTGATAACCGGCATCTTTGGCGGCCTTGTAGATCTTCTGTGCCGCGAAGCTCCAGCTCAGCAGGCCGCGGGTCTGCTCCACGCCCAGATAGCCGTACAGTACGCCCGGCCCGTCGCAGATGACCGGGAAGGGAAACTCCGACCCACGGGTGGCCGTGGCCACCGCCTTGGCGCTGGACCGTACCACGCAGGCCAGCCGTGCGCCCTTGAGGGCGGGCAGGGTCTTGAGGTAGCGGGTGATGTACTCACGGCTGACGGGATGGTCGAACCCCGGCAGGAAGATCATGCACAGGGGCCGGCTGCCCTCGCACAGGGCATAAAAATCGTTTTCCGGTACCGTGGGGGTGTCGTAGGTGAATCGGGGAATGTTCGTCCCCACCAGATGCTCAGACTTCATGCCGCAATTGCACATCCTTTCAAACACGCTGACAAATCCGCGAAGCCCTGCTGCAAAAGAGCCCGCAGGGCGAAAACCAATAGCCAAAACCGGCTTGCCAAGGGCTCTCCCTTTCGAAAGACTCCCCCGGCCGGGGGAGGTGGCACATTTGCGCCAGAAGGGGATAAGCTGGCGAGCGCAGCGAGACTGAGAGGGTATAAAAAAATCCACACACTGTTCCTCCTGGCAGAGGACAGCGGTGGATGAAGTCCCTATAAAAAGATCCCGCCCGGTCGTCTGCGGCAATCAAACCTACCCTTGCGGACAGGTGGGTGCCCTGTCTCCGGATTCACGCTTCCTCATCGAACCTCTGGGGTCGAGCCCACAGCGGGGAGGTCTGCAATCCACCGGCGAACGCCGGGCTCCCGTTGAATGATTAGTAGGATCATATAAACCGCAACAAATCGAGCCGGGCAGGAAGTCTTGCACGGGTCAATCCGTCAAAGGACTTACTCGATATCGTAGTCCTCGCTCAGACGCTGCTCGAACAGCTTGCTGACTTCCATCAGCACCTCGTCATCCTCTACAACGTCCAGATATTCGCCTTCGTCGTCCTCCCCGACACTCAGGATCACCAGCTGGGCGTCCTCGTTCAGGTCCTCTTCGTTCTCGGCGTATTCCACAACAGCCAGATAATGCACGCCCTTGTGGTCCAGCGCATCGATCACCTCAAAAGTGACCTCGTTGCCGTCCTCGTCCTCAAGGGTCATCAGGTCGGGCTGATATTCTTCCTCAGTATTGGGGTTCTTGATCTCGTCAGACATAATACGCTCCTGTATTGCTTTAAGCCAAAAAGCAGTTGATGCAGCGGGCTGCGTCCCGCTTGGTCTGCTTATAGTGTAGCGTGTTTTGCGCAGTTCGTCAAGATGCTTTTTCGCACAGAAATCATTGGATAGATTTTCACGCAATTTCCTCTCGCACTGCCGCGCAGAATATGGTATACTACTGGTTAAAGCTTTTGCGCTGCGCTGTGCAGCGTTGTAGTACAGTATATGGAACAGGGAGCGGGAATATGTTGAAAAAATTCGGGGCAGTCTGTCTTGTGGCGGTGCTGCTGCTTACCGGCTGCACGCTGCGGCCGCAGGAAAACGGCAGCAAGGTCCAGAGCATCAGCCGACCGGCGGTGGAATCGGCCGAGCTGCAGTTCACCCACCCGGCAGCAGGGGACACCGTTGCGGTGTTCGATACCTCTGCGGGTCTTTTCCGGGCGGTGCTCTTCCCGGAAAAGGCCCCGCAGGCCTGCGATAACTTCATCGGCCTTGTACAGCAGGGCTACTACAACGGCCTTACCGTGAGCCGGGTGGAGAATCAGTTCGTGGTGGAAGCCGGGCAGGGCGCAGACGGCAAGGGCTCTACCATCTGGAAGGGCAGCCGCTACCCGGTGGAAGCATCGGACAGCCTGCACCACTACGCCGGGGCGCTGTGCATGGGCGTGGATGCCTCCGGCGCGTGCGCCAGCGTGTTCTATGTGGTGGAATCGCTGCCGGGAGACCAGTCGGTAACGCAGGAACTGACAGACCAGATGAACGCCGCCGGCTACCGCGCCGAGGTGGTGGCAGCCTACCAGACCGCGGGTGGCGCACCCTATCTGGACTACACCGACACTGTGGTCGGGCAGGTGTACGAGGGTAAGGACATCGTGGACACCATCGCCCAGACCGCCGTGGACGAAAACCAGAAGCCTACCACCGATATCACCATCAACAGCGTGAGCATCGAGACCTATCAGGGATAAATAGTAAATGATGCCTGTGCGTGAGCACAGGCATCATTTTTTATATCTCCCCGGGGTGCTCCTTGCGCCATGCAAGGTAGTCCTCTAAAATCACCGTGGCACTGACCGAATCCAGAATCTCCTTGCGGCGGCTGCCGTAGGTGCCGCTTTCGTCCAGAAGGTCGGCGGCGGCGCAGGTGGTCTGACGCTCGTCCCACATCCGCACCGGCAGGCCGCTCCAAAGTTCCACGGTCTTTGCCAGCTTGCGGCTCTTGGCGGCGCGCTCGCCCTCGGTACCGTCCATATTCAGCGGCAGACCGATCAGAATCATCTCGGCTTCGATCTCCTTGGCTACCTCGCAGACCCTGGCGGCAACCTTGTTGCGCGCCTTTAAGGTGATCTGGGGCGTAATGGCGGTGGTAAGAAATTCGGTGCGGTCGCAGGTGGCAAGGCCGGTGCGGCTGTCCCCGTAGTCAACGGCTAAAATCTTCATACAAAGTCCCTTTCCGGTGTGCAGAATGTTTTTTTCAGTGTACCACAGCGGCGGCAGGATTGCAAAGAAAAGCGGTGGTTTTATCTCCGCTTTCGTGTTACAATAAAGGCAAAAATCAATGAGCGGGAGGAGACCGAAATGCTGAAACTGGTTCTGGGCGCTTCCGGCAGCGGCAAAACCACCCTGCTGTATGCCCGCATCCGTGCCCGTGCCGAGACGGGAAAGCGCAGCATCCTGCTGGTGCCGGAGCAGTTTACCTCCAGCACCGAAGCACGCATCTACCGGGAACTGGGCGATGCCCTTTCCGGCATGGTGGAAAGCTATTCCTTTACCAGTCTGGCCGAGCATATCCTTGCGATAGAGGGCGGCGCGGCGGTGCAGACCCTGACCGATGCCGGGCGGGCGGTGCTGGTGCGCCGTGCGCTGGAGGAATTGCAGGATAACGTGCACTACTACTACCGCCACCGGCGCAGTGCAGCTTTTTGCCAGATGGCGGCAGAGACCATCGACGAGCTGAAAAGCGCCGGACTTTCCGGGCAGCAGTTGCAGGAGCTTGCCCGGGACTGCGGCACCGAGAGCGCGAAGCTGGGCGAGTTGGCGCTCATCTTTCAGGGCTACGAGAGCCTGCTGGCGGGCACCGGCATGGATCCTGCCGACCGTCTGGAGTTGGCGGCTGACCGTCTGGAAGTTGCGCTTGCCCGGGACGAGTTGCCGGACTTTCTGCGCGAGCGGGAGGTGTTCATTGATGAGTTCGACACCTTCAACGCGCCCAAAAAGCGGCTGATGGGTGCCATGCTGGCTGCACTGCCTGCCGTGACGGTGGCATTGTGCGAGGACGGCGCACCCATGCAGCCCGGGGACCTGGAACTGTTCTCCGGTGCAAAGCAGGTGGCGGCGCAGCTGCGCCAGCTGGCGCGCAAAAACGGCGCACAGGTGGCCGCCCCGGAGCTGCTGCGGCGGGACCTGCGCCATAAGGATGCCCCGGGCCTTGCTGCTCTGACCGAGCTGCTGGAGACAGGCAGCTGCACCCCGCCGGAAAGCGCCCCGGAGCTGCGGCTGTTTGCCGCCGCCAGCCGGGAGGAGGAAGCACGCTGTGCCGCAGCCGCCATCCGCCGCCTGATGCGGCAGGGGGTGCGCTGCGGAAAAATTGCGGTGGTCTGCCGCGATATCAGCCTGTACCGGGCTGCGGTGCGGTACGAGTTCCGCATGGCAGAGATCCCTCTGTACTGCGACGAGCCAACCACCCCGGAGTTCAGCGCCCCCGCCACGGCGGTGCGGGCACTGCTGGCATTGCTGCAGGGGGCGGACATGACCGAGCAGCTGACCGTGCTGGCCAAGACCGGTCTGTGCGACCTGACCGAGCCGGAGGTCTGCGCGCTGGAAAACTACGCCTACACATGGTCGCCTAATGCAGCGGCGTGGCGGGCAGAATTTACCAAAAGTCCCCGGGGCTTCGGCGATGCTGAGCTGACCGAGGAAGATACGTTGAACCTGACCCGCGCCGAGAACGCCCGCAAAAAGCTGGTGACGGCGGTGGATACCCTGCGCAGCAAGGTGCGCAGCGCCAATGCCGAGCAGATCAGCCGGGCGCTGTATTTCTGCCTGAAGGAGCTGGGCGCAGAGGGACAGCAGGCTGCACAGGTGGAGGATATCCGCACCGCCCGGGGCATCCCGGCGGCAGAGGAAGCCGCCCGCGAGTGGAATGTGGTGATGCAGCTGCTGGACGAGATGGCGCGGCTGCTGGGCAGTCAGGGCATCACCGTGCCGGAGTACGAGGATCTTTTCAGCCTGCTGCTGCGCTCCTCTGATCTGGGGCACATCCCGCAGACCTTGGACGCGGTGGTGCTGGCAAGCGCCGGTAAAATGCGTCTGGATGCGCCGGACTATGTGTTCGTGCTGGGGCTGGCAGAGGGCGAATTTCCCTGTACCCCCGCAGAAAGCGGCCTGCTGACCCACGCCGACCGCGACCTGCTGATGGCAAAACAGATCGATCTGCCGGACTGCTTTGAAAACCGTGTGGTGCGGGAACAGGTCTGCTTTTATAAAGCCCTTACCGCCCCGGCAAAGGGGCTGTGGATGAGCTGGCCGAAGGGACAGGGGCAGACCCTGTGCGCTGCGCTGGAGCCCATCGTGGAGGCATTGCAGCCCGCCGCACCGCAGCTGGAACTCATTGACCTTGCTGCCACCCCCGCAGACGGCTTAGACGTGCTGGGCGGCGGCTGGCCGCTGACCGAACTGGAACGTGCCAGCCTGACCGAGGCGCTGCGCGCCCCCGGCGAGGGAGTGCAGGCACCCCGGGGACTGGCACTGTTGCAGCGCATGGAGCAGGACCCGCCCCGGCAGGTGCAGGATCTGCCCACACTGGAAACGCTGCTGGGCAGGCGGCTGCACATCTCGCCCAGCCAGCTGGAAAAATACTATACCTGCCGCTACGGTTACTTTTTGCAGTATGTGCTGGGGCTCAAGCCCCGCCGCCGTGCAGAGCTTTCGGCAGACCAGAGCGGTACCCTGATGCACTGGGTGCTGCAAATGGCGCTGGACCCCCACCCCGGGGCAGACAACCCCTGCGCCGGGCTGCGCCCCTTTTTAGAACTGGATGATGCCGCCATGGCCGACCTTGCCGCCGCACTGGTGGACGAGTACGCGCGGCGCTATCTGCCGGAGGATACCGCACGCTTTGCCTACCTGCTCTCCCGGCTGAAAAAGAGCATGACCAGCCTGCTGTGCTATCTGCGGGACGAGCAGAACCAGTCCCAATTTAAGCCCGTGGCCTGTGAACTGAAGATCGGCCGGGGCGAGGATGCCGTGCCCGGGCAGGTGTACCGACTGTCAGATGGGCGCACGGTGCAGCTGGTGGGCACGGTGGACCGCGCAGACGAGTGGATCGAGGACGACGGCACCCGCTGGGTGCGGGTGGTGGACTACAAGACCGGCAGCAAAAAGCTGGACTTGAAAGAGGTCTACTGCGGTCTGGACTGCCAGATGCTGCTGTATCTGTTCAGCCTGACCCGGGATGCCGGCGGGCGCTTTACCGGCGCACAGCCGGCGGGCGTATTGTATCTGCTGGCCGACCCCGCCCCCCAGACCCTGCCCCGCGGACAGGCTGCCCGGGCGGTGGAGTACCAGCTGGACGGCCTTGTGCGGGACGAGCAGAAGATCTTTGACGCCATGGATGCAGACGAAACGGGCAAGTACCTGCCCTTTGGCTACCGCAACGGCGCACCCAGCCCCTATCAGAAGGACAAGCGGGCGGACAGCGCCAAGCTCAGCCGCATCCAGCTGCATCTGGACGATCTTGTTACCCAGATGGGCGAGCAGCTTTACGGCGGGCAGATCGATGCCGAGCCGCTGGTGGTGAGCAGCAGCAAAAGCCCCTGTACTTGGTGCGATTACAGCTTTATCTGCTGCCACGAGACCGGGGTGCACGAGCGTGCGCTGGAAGCCCCTGCAAAGCCCTTTGAACCCGAAGAAGAGGAGGAACAGCCGTGAGCGGACCAAAATGGACCCCGGCGCAGCAGGCCGCCATTGCCGACCGGGGTGGTGCGCTGCTGGTAAGCGCAGCCGCAGGCAGCGGCAAAACCGCCGTGCTGACCGAGCGGGCGGTGCAGCTGATCACCGACCCGGAGCACCCGGTCAACGCCGACCGGCTGCTCATCGTCACCTTTACCAACGCGGCGGCGGCAGAGCTGCGCGCCCGCATCGGGCAGGCGCTGCTGCACCGCAGCCAGCTACAGCCCGGCAACGCCATGCTGCGCCGTCAGCGGATGCTGCTGCAGCGTGCACCTATCTGCACCCTTGATGCTTTTTGTCTGAACCTGCTGCACAAGCACTTTCAGGCGCTGGATATCCCGCCGGATTTTGCCCCGGCAGACCCCGGTACCGTGCAGCTGCTGCGGGGGGCGGCACTGGCCGAAACGCTGGAAAACGCCTACCGCGACCCGGATTTCTGCGCCTTTGCAGATCTGTACGGCAAGGGACGCACGGACAAGCCCGCAGGCGATGCCATTTTGCAGATCTACGATTTTCTGCGGGCGCTGCCGGATTATAACCGCAAGCTGGACGAATTTCTTGCGCCATACGAGCAGGAAAACGGCTTTGCTTCCACCTGCTGGCACGACCTGCTTCTGGCCGAAGCTGCCCGCTGCGCCAAGGCTGCGCGGGAACTGCTGACGGCAGCGCTGGCCGACTGCCATGCGGATTTTGACCAAGAGCTGGCAGCTGCTGAGGAAAAAAAGACCCCATCCGCCCGGGCAAAGGCACAGCTTGCGGTGGCAGAAAAATACGAGGAGGCCGGTACAAGGCTGGAAAAAGCCGCCGCCTTTTTTGCGCAGGCGGAGCAGCTGGCCACTGCCGGACAGTGGGACCCGCTGTACGACCTGCTCACCCCCTATGTGCTGGGCATGGAGGAAGCCCCCGGCCTGAAGGGCATGAAAAAGCGTATGGGCGGCGACCACAAGGCGGAGATCAAGACCCGTTCGGACGAAGCTGCCGCTTTGTTCGAGCAGATGACCCAGCTCATCTGCTGCTCCGAGGCCGAAGCCGAGACCGACCGGCAGATCACCCTGCCCCGGCTGCGGGCGCTGTTTGCCGCCGTGCGGGACTTCGATGCCCGGTTCACGGCCAGAAAACGAGAGCGCAAGCTGCTGGAATTCAGCGATTTTGAACACCTTGCCCTGCGTCTGCTGCGCACCCCGGAGGGAAAGCCAACCCCTTTGTGTGAGAACATCCGGCAGGATTACGCCGCCGTGATGGTGGACGAATATCAGGATACGAACGCCCTGCAGGATGCCCTTTACCGCTGCCTTGCCGCCCCGGCGGGGGATAACCTCTTCCTAGTGGGCGATCTAAAGCAGAGCATCTACCGCTTCCGGCAGGCAGAGCCGGGCATCTTCCGGCAAAAGCTGGACAGCTGGCCGCTGCTGCCGGGCGCAAAAGCCCGTCCCCGCCCGCCGGAGGACACCCCGGGCACGGACGCCTTGCTGGCGCTGGATGCAAACTTCCGCTCCGCACCGCAGGTGGTGGCGGGCATCAACTATCTCTTTGAGCAGCTCATGACCCCGGAGCTGGGCGATACCGCCTACGGAGACGGGCAGCGTCTGGTCTGCGGCGCGCCCGGGGAATATCAGGGCAGCGTGGAAGTGCAGTTTTTGCCGGACGATGAGACGGAAACCGATGCAGGCTGGATCGCCGAACGCATCGCGCAGCTGGTTTCTGCCGGAGAGCCGGTGCGGGAGGGCAGTACCACCCGCCCGGTGCGGTACGAGGACTGCTGTGTCCTGCTGGCAGCGCGCACCGAGTTCCCGGCCTATGTGGAGGCGCTGACCGCCCGGGGCATCCCGGTATATGCCGATGCCCGGGAGAACTTGATGCTTGCGCCCCACATCCGCCCCCTCATCGCCCTGCTCAAGGTCATCGACGACCCCTCGCAGGATATCTATCTGGCAGCCGCCATGCTGGGCCCCATGTTCGGCTTTACCGAGGATGACCTTGTGCGGCTGCGCGCCCGCAGCCGTCAGGTACAGGCCGGACCAGACAAAAAGCCCGCCCGCATCAGCCTGTACGGCGCACTGCTGCTGGCGTTGGAGGACCCGGCCGACGACCCCTTTACCGAGAAGGTGAAGGATTTCTACGCTCATCTCACCGCCCTGCGGCAGATGGCGCGCAGCGCCCCGGCAGAGCAGCTGCTGGAAGAAATTTTTGCCTCCACCGGTTATCTGGCGGCGCTGGGCGTGCTGGAAAACGGTGCCCGCCGCCGGGAGGATGCCCGCCGGTTTGCCTCCTTCTGCGCCACTTCCGGTACAGGCGGCATCTCGGCGCTGGTGCGCGCCATCGATGCCGCCGCGCAGGCCGGCAGTACCGGACAGGACACTGTGCCCAGCGGGGTGCACCCGGGGTGCGTGTCCATCATGACCATCCACCGCTCCAAGGGCTTGCAGTTCCCGGTGGTGTTCGTGGGGGATACGGCGCGCAAGTTCAACGCTTCGGATATCCGTCAGCCGGTGCTGGTGCACCGCAGCTACGGCGCGGGGCTGCGGCTGCGGCCGGAAAACGGCGAGGGCGCCTACAAGACCGCCGCCTACACTGCGCTGGCCAATGTCCACGCCAGGGAACTGCGCAGCGAGCAGATGCGCCTGCTGTATGTGGCGCTCACCCGTGCGCAGGATAAGCTCATCCTCACCGTGCCCCTGAGCAGCGGCAAGACCACAAAGCCCTTTGCCAAGGCAGCAGCTTTTCTGGCTGCCGGGGCGGGGGATACACTGCACGAGCAGGCCAACAGCTTTGCCGACTGGCTGCGGGCGGCGCTGCTGGTGCACCCGGACGGCGGGGTGCTGCGGCAGCTTTCCGGCAACCGGGAGTTGCTGTTTGTGCAGACCGAAAGTACGATGGCAATCAAAGTGTGCGACGATGCCGTGCAGCTGTCCGAGGAAATAGATACAGATACGCCGGACGAAACGCCGGAAACGGACTTGGCCTTGGTTGAAACGCTGCGGCAGAACTTTGCATGGCAGTACCCGGCGGCAGCGCTTGCGCAGGTGCCCGCCAAGGTCAGCGTGACCAGCATCGTGCACAAGGCCGAACAGACCACGCTGGAGCGCCCGGGCTTCCTTTCCAAGGACGGCCTGACCGCTGCCGAGATGGGCACCGCGCTGCACGCCTTTTTGGAGCACGCGGACTTTGCCCGGCTGGCTGCGGCCAAGGCCGCGGGCACGCTGGACGAGGCCATCCCGGCAGAGCGGGACCGTCAGGTGGCGGTGCAGCTGACCGCCCCGGAAATCGCGGAAAAGCTGGACGCGGTGTGTATCCGGCATTTTGTGGAAAGCGAGGCCTTTGCAAAGATCTGCGCTGCGCAGCAGGTGCTGCGGGAGCTGCCCTTTATCACCGCGCTGCCCGCCGGTGCAGTGCTGGCGGCGCAGGGACACGAGGAACTGCCCGCTGCCGCAGATGCGCAGGTGCTGGTGCAGGGCATCGCCGACCTTGTGCTGGTGTATCCGGACCATCTGGAGCTGCTGGACTACAAGACCGACCGCCGCAAGGCCGAGAGCGACTTTTTGCGCGCCTACCGCGCCCAGCTGAACCTTTACGCCATTGCCATCGAAAAGCGCTTTGCACCGAAAAAGGTGACCTATAAGGGCATCTACTCCTTTGCACTGGGCAAACTGATCGAGGCGTAAAACGATTGAAAATGGCCTCCGCTGCGCTCTGGCCATATTCAGCGGAAAAGTTATTTTAATTTCGGGTTTCAGGAAAGTCTGCGGACTTTCCTGAAACCCATTTTCACCAGAGGGGTCGTAAATCGAAACAGCATCTGCAACGCCTGTTTCCTTTGGAAACAGCGGCGTTGCGGGCAAAGCTACCTGTTTTCCTCTACGGCCTTTCCCGTGAAAATAGCGTTTGGAGCGCTCCGCAGAGCGCGACAAACGCGAAATTATAGGTAATTCTTCCGCTATTCATGGCCAGAGCGCAAGCGGAGGCCATTCAAAATCATCATGCCCCGTCAAAGCTGTCCCCATCAGCGGGCAGGGCAGCGGCTTGCGCGTCTGCGCTGCCGGTGTCTGCTGCCCGGGGGACGCCTTTGTACACCAGCGTCTGCTCCAGCACCTCGGCACAGACCGGTGCTGAAAGACTGCCGCCGGCGGTGGTCCAGCTGTGTGGCTCATCCAGACAGACCAGACACAAAAACTGCGGGTCATCGATGGGCGCTACCGCCACAAAGCTGGCAATGCGCGCCTTCTCGTCGGCGCTGTCCAGCTTTTGGCTGGTGCCGCTTTTGCCGCCCACCCGGTAGCCCGCGATCTGCGCGTTGCGCCCGCCGCCGTACAGCACCACTGCCTCCATCATCTCCCGCATGGTGGCAGAGGTGGCGGGCTGGATGACCTGCCGCCTGCAGACCGGTTGGTTGTGCTGCAAAACGCTGCCGTCCGGCGCAAGAATATCCGAGACCAGATACGGCTGCATCAGCTTGCCGCCGTTCACCACCGCACAGACGGCGGAGGCCATTTCCAGATAGGAAATCTTACTGCTCTGCCCGAAGGCGCAGGAGGCCAGCTCTACCGGCCCCATGCGGTCGGCGGTGTAGTACAGGCTCTTTTTCGGCTCGGCGGGCAGGTCGATGCCGGTGGGTTCCCGCAGGCCGAAGGCGGCAAAATAATCGCAGAAAGCCTGCTTGCCCAGCCGCGCCCCGATCTGGATAAAGCTCTGGTTGCAGGAGTTTTCCAGTGCCTGTGTCACGGTCTGGCTGCCGTGGCGCTTGTGGTTGGCGCAGTGGAACCGCGTGCCCGCCACCGAGATAGAGTCTCCGCAGTAAAAGGTGGAGTGCCGGGTAATGGCTCCGGCATCCAGCGCCGCCGCGCAGGTGATGAGCTTAAACACGCTGCCCGGCTCGTATAAGTCACTCACCGCCTTGTTGCGCCACTGGGTCTGCTGCGCCAGCTGCAGGGCGGCGGCGCGCTCTTTACCGGAAAGGGCATCTACGGCGGCGCGCGCGGCCTTGTCGGCGATGACCCGGGGCTGGTTGGGGTCGTAGGCCGGGGTGGTAGCCATGGCCAGCACTGCCCCGGTATTCACCTCCATCACGATGCCCACGCTGCGGGCGGCTACATGGTGCTCCTGCACCGCATAATTCAACGCATTTTCAAGATAATGTTGAATATTTGCATCGATGGTCAGCCGCAGCCCGCTGCCTTCCACAGGGACAAGCTCAGTCTCGTAGCTCTGCGCCAGCGTGTAGCCCCAAGCGTTCACGGCGGTCAGCACCACTCCGTTCTGCCCGGTAAGGGTGTCGTTGTATTCGAGCTCCAGCCCGCTGACCCCGGCGTTGTCCACATTGGTGAACCCCAGCACCGACGCGAGGAACTGCCCCTGCGGATACCACCGTTTGGAGTCCTGATTGATGCGGATGCCGGTGATGCGGTTTTCCTCGCAGAAATCCCGCACGGCATCGGCAGTTTCCCGCTCCACCCGGTAGCGCAAAAGGCAGTCGTTCGCGCGCCGGTCGCTGAACTTTTCCAGCAGCTTTGCCTCGTCCAGTTCCAGAATCTCCGCAAGCCCCTTGGCGGCAAGGGCAAGCTTATCCTCCGGCATCTCCCGGGGGCTGGCGCGCAGGGTCCAGCAACTGCTGTTGGCGGCAAGCAGCGCGCCGTCGGCACTGTATATCTTGCCCCGGTCGGCGGGCACAACGGTGTCTCGCAGCTGCTGCCCCAGCGCCCGCTGGGTGTACCAGCCGCCGGTGCATAATTGCAGCCAGAACAGCCGCCCGATGAGCCCTGCAAAGCAGACGGCGCACAGCCCCACCGCAATGAGCCGTGCCCGCAGACGGAACGCCCGCTCCGGCAGGGTGCGCAGAGTGTCTGTGGGTTTAGAGCCGCACATGGCAGCACCCCCTTTGCGGGCAGTTTATGCGTCTGGCAGCAGCTTGTATGACTAACCGCCCCCGCACCCGCGTACAATAACAGAAACGGAGGTGACCGGGATTGCACAGAACTGCTGCCCGCAAAGGGCTGCTGCGGCCGCTGCCGCCCATGGACCTGCCCTTTCTGGTGCTGGTGCTCACACTGGTAGCCTTTGGGCTGATGATGCTGTGCAGCGCCAGCAGCGCGGTGGCGCTGTACCGGCGGCAGGACGCCTTTGCTTATGTGCGGCCGCAGCTGCTGTACGCCGCCATGGGGCTGGGGGCCATGTGGATGGCCAGCCGGGTGGACTACCATATCTATCACAAGCTTGCGTGGCCGCTGTTGGCGCTCTCGCTGGTGCTGCTGACGGCGGTGCTGTTCATGCCGGAATATAACGGCTGTAAGCGCTGGCTTGTGCTGCCGGGGCTGGGCACATTACAGCCCAGCGAAATCGCCAAATTTGCGGTGGTACTGGTATTTGCTCACATCATCGCTTTGAACCACGACCGCATGGGCAGCTTTGCAGTAGGGGTAGTGCCCTTTGCGCTAGTGCTGGGGGTGGTGGCGGTGCTTATGCTGCTGGAACCCCACCTTTCCGGCACGGTGCTGATTTTGAGCATTGGCGCGGTGCTCATGTTCGTGGGTGGTACCGGGCTGCGGTGGTTCATGCTGGCAGGAGCAGGCGGCGCTGCCGGCATCGGCACGGCTATCGTGCTGATGCCGGAGCTGGTGCCCTACGCCGCCGACCGGCTCAATTCATGGCTGGACCCCTTTGCCGACCCGCTGGGCGACGGCCACCAGACCATCCAGAGCCTGTATGCCATCGGCTCCGGCGGGGCTGCCGGGCTGGGGCTGGGCAACAGCCGCCAGAAGCATCTGTTCGTGCCCGAGCCGCAGAACGACTTCATCTTTTCCATCCTCTGCGAGGAACTGGGCTTTCTGGGCGCGTGTGCGGTGATATTGCTGTTCAGCGCGCTGCTGTGGCGGGGCATCACGCTGGCGGCGCACGCGCCGGACCGCTTTGGCGCACTGCTGGTGGTGGGCTTTGTGGTGCAGGTGGCGCTGCAGGCAGTGTTGAACATCGCGGTGGTCACCAACACCATCCCAAACACCGGCATCAGCCTGCCCTTTTTCTCCTCCGGCGGCACCAGCCTGATGATGCTTTTGGGCGAGATGGGCATCGTGCTTTCGGTGTCCCGGGGCGAAAGCTGATGAAAGGCTGCATTTCCTGCCGCGGCAGGGCAGGAGCGGCGCGGAAATGCGAAAAAAAAAGGACAAATGACCGGACAAATCCCGCAGACTGCGGGAAAGCTGTTTCCGGCGCATTTTGTTGACCAAAGACCCTCGTTTTGCATACCATGGGGTATCTTTTGCAGAACGGGGGTCTTGGCATGGCTGGGGATTGGATCATTACGGGCGGGCGGCCTTTGCAGGGCAGGGTGGAAGTGCCTGCGGCCAAAAACAGTGTGCTGCCGCTGCTGGCAGCTTCGCTGCTGTGCAGCGGGCCGGTGCGGCTGCAAAATGTGCCGCGCCTGACCGATGTGGAGGACTGTCTTGCCCTGCTGCGGGGCGTGGGCTGCACGGCGGGCTGGCAGGGCGCAGAACTGGTGGTGCAGGGGCAGCCCATGCGCACCGACCTTGCACCGGAGGCCGCAGGCCGGATGCGGGCGTCCATCCTGTTCTGTGCGCCACTGCTGGCGCGGCTGGGGCGGGTAAGCACTGTACTGCCCGGGGGCTGCCGTATCGGGGCAAGACCCATCGACCTGCATTTGCAGGGGCTGGCGCAGATGGGGGTGCGGCAGCTGCCCGCAGCGCCCGGACGGCTTACACTGTACGCCCCGGCGGGGCTGCGGGGCGCGGAGATCTGTCTTGCCTTCCCCAGTGTGGGCGCTACCGAGACGCTGCTGCTGGCCGCCGCCACGGCGCAGGAACAGACCGTGTTGCATGGCGCTGCAAAAGAGCCGGAGATCGCGGATCTTGCCGCCTTTCTCAACGCCTGCGGCGGCTGCGTGGAGGGCGCGGGCACCGACACCATCCGGGTGCAGGGAAGGCGCTGCCTTGCGGGCTGCACCTTCATGCCGGTGGCAGACCGCATCATCGCCTCTACGCTGGCTTGCGCGGCAGCAGCGGCGGGCGGCAGGGTAGAACTGGCGGGCTGCGCACCCGGGCTGTATGCCCCGCTGCTGGAAATTCTGGAACAAATGGGCTGCACCGTAGAGCGGGCACGCGATGCTGCCGCCATTTCGCGGTTCGGGGCACTGCGCGGCGCGGGAAACGTGCACACAGCACCCTACCCGGGCCTTGCCACGGACGCCGCCCCGCTGCTGGCGGCGGTGATGCTCTGCGCACAGGGGGAAAGCCGCCTGCAGGACAGGGTGTTTGAAAATCGTTTTGCCTGTGCCGAGGGCTTTGCGACGCTGGGTGCGAACGTCCGGGTGGCAGAGCGCACGTTGTATGTGCAGCCGGGCGGGACGCTGCGCGGGGCAAAGCTGACTGCACCGGACCTGCGGGGCGGGGCGGCGCTGGCGCTTGCGGCGCTGGCTGCCCGGGGCAGCAGCCGCCTTGGCGGGGTGGAGTTTGTCCGGCGCGGATATGCAGACCTTGACCGGCTTTTGGCGGGGCTGGGCGCACAGATTTGGCAGGAAATACCCGCCCGGAGTGGGGTTGTGAAAAAAACACCCACGAAAAAGCAATTTTGTCTTGCAATCGGAGCAAAAAAATGATACGATACAGTTATATAAATATCGTATGATAATTTCTGTGCGGCATTTGCGCAGTTCCACATAAAAATCCGATGGAGGACAAAGTTATGGCATTGATGCTCGATGAAGAACTGGACGAAAACGTTACGACGATCAAGGTGATCGGTGTGGGCGGCGGCGGCGGCAACGCTGTGAACCGCATGGTGAGCGATGGCCTGCAGGGCGTGGAGTTCATCGCAATGAATACTGACCAGCAGGCACTGGCCAAGAACCATGCCTCGGTCAAGGTGCAGCTGGGTTCCAAGGGTCGCGGTGCGGGTGCAGACCCGGAGATCGGCCAGCGCGCCGCTGAAGAAAGCAAGGACGAGATCGCCAACGCCCTCAAGGGCTCCCAGATGGTCTTTATCACCGCCGGCATGGGCGGCGGTACCGGCACCGGTGCAGCACCCGTTGTGGCCGAGGTGGCACACGATCTGGGCATCCTGACCGTTGGCATCGTTACCAAGCCCTTCTCCTTTGAGGGCAAGCGCAAGATGGGTTTGGCCGAGCAGGGCATTGCCAACCTGCTGATGCACGTTGACAGCCTGATCGTCATCCCCAACGAGCGCCTGAAGATGATCAGTCAGGAAAAGATCACCCTGATGAATGCCTTCCAGGCTGCCGACAACGTGCTGCGTCAGGGCGTTGAGTCCATCTCTGCCCTGATCAACGTGCCCGCCTTCATCAACCTGGACTTCGCCGACGTGCGCTCCATCATGAAGGATGCCGGCTACGCCCACATGGGCGTGGGCAGCGCCAAGGGTGCAGGCAAGGCCGAGAACGCCGCCAAGGCTGCTATCTCCAGCCCGCTGCTGGAGACCAGCATCGCCGGTGCACACGGCGTTATCATCAACATCACTTCCAGCCCGGACATCGGTCTGGAGGACGTGGAGACCGCCGCAGGCCTCATCACCCAGAGCGCACATCCCGATGCAAACATCATCTGGGGTACTGCCTTTGATGAGAACCTGTCCGATGAGATGCGCGTGACCGTTGTGGCCACCGGCTTTGACAACAAGAGCGCCAGCGACCTGCGCAACAGCATTAACAACGCCATGGGCGGTGCACAGTCTGTGCCCACTGCGGTGTTCAGCAGCGATACCGGCGCAAGCGCAGCTCCGGCATCCAATGCCGCCCCGGCTGCTGCTCCGGCTGAAAAGAAGACCGTGGAAGAGGAAAGCAGCGACAATCGTTACTACGACGAGCTGCTGGCCATCCTGAACAAGCGGAAGTAATTACAGGCTACAATGGGGCTGGCAGCTGCGCCCATGCGGTCAGCGAAAGCCCCGTGCAAGGTGTGCATGGGAGGGCATCATGGTGCAGACAGAGCGGGAGACCGGTGCCCTGCGCGGACAATTTGCCCGGCAGGCCGCTGTACAGGCATCTGCCGCAGCACAGGCGGAAAGCGCCCGGGCACAGGCAGAGCAGCTGAGCCGCAAGCTGGCTGCGGCACGCGCCGAGGTGCGCCGGTATCAGACCCGGATGTTCGCCTTTGAGCGCACCCTGCTTGCCCTCAAGCACGATAATGCAGAGCTGGAAGCCGCCTGTGAGCAGGCGTGGGAGCAGCTGGAACAGGCCAATGCCCGGGCAGAAAAGGCCGAAGCCGCCTGCCGCAGAGCCGAGGCTGCTCTTGCCGCCATGCAGCAGACCGCCCCGGAAACACCTGCGCAGCCGGATACAGCCCCCGAGGCTGTGCCGCAGTGCGAGGCTGCACCGGAACAGCCTGCACCGGAAACGGAAGAAAGCCTCTGCGCCCCGGAACAGGCACTGCCCCCGGAGCCTGCACAGCCTGCATGGCAGCCGGAGACCCGGCTGGAACAGATGGCTGCGGAGCTGATGGGATGGTTTGATGCTATGATGCCCCAAGAATGAATCTTAAAAGGACTGCTGCGTGTTTTGCGCAGCAGTCCTTTTTCTTTCAGAGTGGAACGATTTAAAATGCGCTCCGCTTTGCTCTGCGCATCATCAGCGGAAATAAGGTTTATATTTCGCGGTTGCCGCGCTCTGCGGAGCGCGGCAACCGCATTTTCACAGGAAGGGCTGTAACGACAAACGGCTTGCTT
>ENA-UEOJ01001138-UEOJ01001138.1-human-gut-metagenome-genome-assembly--contig:-NODE-1138-length-19613-cov-183.463606_pt1 | contig 19613 bp, 22 predicted proteins | sample MGYA00242885_ERZ507886 | MGnify/ENA primary metagenome ERZ507886 (study PRJEB26167, sample SAMN06115505) | human gut metagenome | host: Homo sapiens | place: China:Anhui | collected 2015-08-07... | reverse complement strand
TTATGAAAGTTGTAAACCTTCTGTTGGTGTATTTAAAGCTAAAAGTCTTTAGTTTATTAACATTAAGGAATAATTTTTCTGTCTGATTGATAATGACAGCATAATTCTTTTAATTAAACGTAGGAGGTTTGTTTTTTTTTTATTCTCTTTTTATTTTTTAACAACTGCTCGATGTTGTATAAGCACTTCTTAATAGTTCTGTATTTATACGCCCATGAAATTTATTATAATATATGCATGTTTTTATAATATAGTTTATTGTATGTTCGAAATATAATATTGCTAATACGTCAGGTTTTACAATGAATTTAGCTAACCTTTATGATTACTTTTTTCTTCAGGAGAACAAGATCATCATTTAATTACTATTAATGAGATCCCCAAGTTGTTTGATAAACATATACGTTTATTTGAAGATGAACCTTTTGATTTAAAAATCATTGATTTTAATCAAAATTGTATAAATCTTTCTGCTAAAAAAATTTGTTTAATTGCGCATTATTTAAAATTCATTAATAAAGAATTAAATCAACTTTTTAAGGAAAATATTTATGAAAAATCTAGAGAAAATCGATTCTAATTTTTTACCTTACATCATTACAACAATAGTTATTGCTGTTGTTTCATTCATTTTCTTGATGTTTACTCAAATTTATTTCATTGATCAAGGAGAGAAAGCCGTTGTAATCAATTTCGGTAAAATCAGCAATACATGGAGCGCAGGATTCCATGTAAAAGTTCCTTTTGTACAATCAGTAAAACGTTACTCTGTAAGAGTACAAAAAACAGTTTTTGGTGCTGTACCAGGGGGAAATAAACAAGTTTTATCTGCTTATTCTAATGATCAGCAGATCATTGAAAGTTATGCAATTGCCGTTACTTGGAATTACGATCCAAACAGAATTGAAGATGTTTATAAATTCTTTGGCACTTCTGATGATAATTCAGTATTCCAAACTGTTGTATCTCCAACGATTCAACAGTCCTCTAAGACTTTATTAGGTCAATTTACAGCACAGACTATTGTTCAAGATCGTGCAAAGCTAGATCAGGCTCTAGATATTAGAATTAAAGATCTGTTAAAACAGTATCCTATTAACATTATTTCTGTTCAGATGGTTGATATTAATTTTTCTAAAACATACGAAAATGTGATTGAGCAGACAGCTCAGAAAAAACAGGAAATTGAGAAAGCTCGCAATGAGTTAAAAAGAATTGAAATTGAAACTCAGCAGCAGGTGGCAAAAGCTGAAGCTGAAAACAAGGCTACTAAGTTAAAAGCCGATGCTGAAGCTTATCAGATTTCAGTTAGAGCCAAAGCTGAGTCTGATGCTATTAAACTTAAGGCAGAAGCTTTAAAAGCTAATAAAGATTTAGTAGATTTAAAAATTGCTGAAAAATGGAATGGTACTGTCCCTCAAACAGTCGTCATTTCTGGAGATAAATCAGGTAATCAGATTTTCCCTTTATTAAATATTGGTAATGCCACTGCCAAGTAATAAATAATTGTGATTACTCCTGTTAATTCAGGGGTAATTTTTTGCTATATTCTATAATAAGGTATATAATATACCTTACAAAGTAATTTATAAGAGGTCATTATGATTATTGCAAATTTAAAAGCTACTGTAATTGCTTTATGTTTAAAGCTTCATTTTTCAGCTGATCCTAAAAAATATCTAGATACTTCTTTTGATGATGATTTAAAAATTCTTAACCATAACCTTTTTATTCAACCAGTTGATAACTCCATTTACTTAAATTTAAAACAAAAAATATTTAGTGAACTTGATCGTTTAAACTTAAACGTTAATGAATTATTACCTAAAGATATTCAAACTCTTCAAAATGAAATTAAGGTTTTTAATAAGTTCAACGATATAAAACTAAATCATATTCATACAATTACTTCTCAATGGTATTTCTCTTGTATTAAAAATGATTTAATTAGATTCTTTGAAAATAATCCTTCCAATAACCTTACTTTTTTTGATATGTCTTCTCCAGTTTATGAATACTTGGCAGAAAAATGTATTCATGCAAATACAACTTCAATCTTCAGTTTCAGTTCTGTTGATTACGAAAACTCTTTATTATTTTCTGAAGTTAGTTCTTTAAAATGTAGTTCAAAACTGTTTAATACTTTTCAAGAAAAAAAATCTGTATTACAAAACTTGGATAATCTCTTTGTTTTTCCTGATTTTTCAAGATATGCCAAAAATATCTCTTTCAGTGATATTTCTAAGTATTATGTAAATACTATTTCTAAACTTATTAAATATACAAAATACAAAGCTGTTATTGCTTTACCTTTAAGGATAGCCATGTCAACGGAATCTGCTTTAATTGATTTTCGCAAAAATTTGATTTTAAGCGGTCATCTAGCTTGTCTTCATGGATTACCTCTAAATTATTTTTATTTAAATAATACTGAATATGTGCTTATACTAATTGATAAAACCAAGAATTATTCTAAGACTTATGTAACTTCTAATTATGCAGACAATATAGATCTGTCTTCTAATAATCCTTTTTATAAACTTGATCCTGATTTATTTTTAAATCCAAGAACTTCTGAAGTTAAATCTAAAACGTTAGATGATGCATGTACTATTTATAAAGCATTAACTTGTAAACAAATTACTTATGAAGAGTATCTTAATCTGGATACAAAAAAAGATGCTGAATATTCAGCTTATAAGGAATTATCCTTAAAAGATGTTCCAGATACTGGCATTATCTTAAATGCAGATAAGAATATTTATATAAAAAAGGACTTAAAGCAGCTTCAAAGAAATCTTTTGAAAAAAGGAGATCTTGTTCTTTCGGTTAAAGGTTCTGTAGGCAAAGTTGGTTATTTTAACAGCTCCAGAACAGATGTTTCAGCAGGTCAAATTTTTGTTATTATCAGACCTAAAGAAGATTCTGTCTTGTCTTCTGAAGCTCTGTTTTACATTTTAAAATCTAAAACAGTCCAAGATTATATAAAAAGTGTTACATTAAAATCCGCACCAAAAGTTTTGCAACTTGCTGATTTAAAAGCATTACCTTTAAAAAACAGCTTATTTGCTGATGCTAAATCACTAAAATTAAAAGGTCAGGATTTAATTAAACAATTAACTTATGCTCAAAATGAGTTAAATAAATTGTTAGTTGCAATTAATGAATTAAATGATGGTGTAGTAATTTAAATAAAAAAGGCAGTAGAAAATCTACTGCCTATCAGACCTAATTACTGATCACAACACTCTTCCTTCTTTTTTTCTTCTCTTTTTTTTATTAAATAGTCAGTAATATCCAAAGCATAAACAGTCAATCCTTCATAATCTTTATTTTTTGATCTGTATAATTCAGATTCAATCCTATTTGCTATATGAAATTCAGGTATCCCCAAATCATCTAATTCTTCAACCTTATCTCCAATTTCTGTTAATATTTTTTTTACTGTTAAAAATCGAATTTTTTCTTTTTCTAATGATTGTTTAAGTTTTTCTATAATTTCTTGATCTAATGAAATTTTGTTTTCCATTTTTATCTCCTTTAAAATAAAAAAAATCAAAACTTATAATTATATTAACTATAAATGTAATTTCTTATGTTGTTTTTCTTCTTGTTCTTCATTTTTCATAATTTCTGTATTTCCTAATAAAAATAGCTCTTCTACTTTAATTGGTTTACAGATTTCATCTTCAAGTTGCTTTTCGTAAAACAATGTTGTGTCTAAGGCTAAATTATGGATTTTTACATTAAGATCTTCGATGAAGGTTTTGTTCATTAAATCTTCTGCGGTGTAATCATCATGTAGCTTTAATGAACTGTTTAAAATTCTAATGTTATTAATTTTATGAGTTGAACTATTCTGATTTTCTTTAATTAAATAATCCAGCTTTTCAAGTAGATCATCAAATTTATTAAATTCATGTTCTTGAGTAAAGGTTACATCTGTACTGTTACATTGACCTGTAGAATTTACAATTAACTTAAATGGTGATAACGACTGAATAATTGCATAAGGTTCTTTTGACTCACCTTTATAAATCTCGTATTCATGTGATTCTAAACTATCTTTATCACTTAAAATTTCTAAATAAATTCTGTTTAAAGCACCTCTATAGGTATATTTATTTGAACTATTTCTGTGCTCTTCATTTTCAATGCCCAAAACAGAGAAATTTTTATTAATTTCAGTCTTAATTTTTTCTAGAATGGTATAAGCAGTGTTTACTTTCTCTTCATCATCATTAACAAAAGTATTTTCTAAATATTCTTCATCACATAATGCGTCTAGAGCACCTTGTATTAATTCAGTTTCAGGTTCAACATACATACTGGCAAAAGCACTTATATTATCTTTATTTTTTGTTTCTAAAGCTTTGTATTCACAATCCAAAGCACCTTGTAAAACAAATTGAGCAATTCTTTCTGGAGTTTCATTTTCTATATTTATTAACATAATAAAAATCCTGCTTATAATTAAATAATAATTACATTATAATGAAAAACATCTAAAATACACTATTATTACTTATAAATAGTGAGGTAACTATGATAATTGTTTCTGGTGAAATTATTTAAGACACCAAGATCACAATTTGATAGGTATTCTTAGTATTATTTAAATAAAGGCTCAGTAGATTGGTATAAAACAAAAATTATGTACCCATTGTTTTCACTTATTTAAAAAAGTGTGAACTTAGTTCAGATCATACTTTTGCCAATAATAATATTATTATTGATCTATGATTTTATTTATAATAGTGAAAGTTTCATGTTTTTTATGGTCTTTAAATGTTTTTCTTAAAAAAGAATATTGATTGGATAATTTATTGTCTTCTTTTTGAACACAAATCTATTTCAATAGGACAAGTATCTCAAAGTAAATTTGGTTTTGTGAATAATATTAAATTTTCAGATTATTTTGCAATTATCTCTATGAGAGCTTTTATTAATATTGTTATTACTAAATCTATTTCAGATGTAAACCTATTTATTAAAAGATTTGATTTTTTATCTAAAAATGAATTTCAATATTTAATTTTTTTTATTAATGAATTAAAAAGAAATAAAGTTTGTTATTTTTCTTATTCAAATCTTAATAAGATTAAAAATAATAAATGTCCATTTGATGAAATAAAACACTATATTTCTATTATCAATGAGGAAAATCTATGAACTTATTAGCTTTGCTTAGAGAAAATACAAAATTATATTTTGCTCAAACTTTATTTTTATTTGAAAATATTTCTTTATCTCCTATACAAACATTGTCTTTATTAAATGGAAGTATCAATAATAGAATTCAGCTTAATTATGATGAGGCTATTGTTGTTAAAAACGTCATTAATGCTTTAGATTTTTTGAATAAATGCAATTTAAAAACATTGAAGTTAGATGCTGAATTTTATATCCATTTGAATAAGCTTTTGGCTATTGATCAGGCTTTAGATGTTGGACATTTTAGAAATGGTAATGTAATTATTGGTTGTATTGACGGCACTATTCCGCCTCCTTCAGAAATGGCTATAAAAAAATCACTTAAAGCTATTGCATCAATAAATAAAAATAATTTTAAAGAAGTTATTGCAGATAACTTTTGTAAATTAATTCGTATGCAACCTTTTTATGATGGTAATAAACGATCTACTTTATTTTTTTGTAATACATCTCTACTACAAAAACAACTAGGGCTATTTTTTATTAAACAGAAAAATTATGATGTTTTTGAAAATGAATTAACTAAATACTATACTGAGGAACCTGACTGTAAACTGAAAGAATTTCTAATTAATGAATGTATAAAGTCAGTTAGTGAATTAAATATTGATCCTCCTAGAGCAACAAATAATTTCCATAGATGATCTTTTTATATAAAAATCATTCTTTGGTATGCAAAGCATGAGCATTATTTACAGGAGACTTAAGTTGTTCTGAGATTTAATTGGTCAATTATTTTTTAGCTTATTTACGATAAAAATATAAACAATTTTTGCCTTATTCATTATAATGCCATTACTTCTTTTAATAATTTTCTAAATGTAAGGTAACATTATGAAATCTTCCTCAGGTGTTAATTTAGATCCAGAAGGCTTTCCTGTACGCTTAAAAGCAATCAGGTGTTTCAGAAATTTAAAGCAGGTCGAAATTGCTAAAGCATTAGGTATTTCTTCTACTGTTTATTCATCATGGGAAACAGGCAATCATCTTCCACGAGGAAATAATTACACAAGATTAGCGCAAATACTTAATGTTCCGATTGAGCTTCTAGTTGAAGGTCCTAAAAATGGAGAAAGTGTAGAAGATTATCTGCAACTAGCTGTATCAAAAAAGTTTCTATCTGTTTTAGACTGTAATTCTCTAAATGTTGATTCAAAACTACCTGAGGTATTAAAAAATTCAAGTAAGTTAAATTTTAGCCTTTTAGATGGTTTTGAAAACTTTTATAAAGAGCAAAAAATGTTTCTTTATAAAATTGAAGATGACAGCATGGCTCGTTCTTTTTCAAATTCTATAAATAAAGGCATGACTGCTGTCATTGTCTGTGAGCCAAATATCAGAATCTACAATCAAAAGCCTGTGCTTTTAGCTGTAGAAGATCAAAATCAAGCAATGATCAGAGAGATCAGTTTTGATAATGCTGATCTTGTTTTAACAGCTTGGAACTCAAAATATAATTCACAAAAGATTGATCTTAAAAAGACTAAAGTTAATATCTTTGGATATGTAGCTATGGTTTTTGAAAAATTCTTTTAATCAAAAAAAATCTCATTGAACTGAGCATTGTTCAATGAGATTACATCTTGTTCAACAATTATATAGGTTCTTATATGTCGCACATTCTGCATGAATAAGCGATTTTTTGCAAGAATTTTATTTTAGTTTTAACTCAATAGAACCATACTCTTGATTAAAAATTAAAGTTAATCCATCTTGAAGTAGATCTAAATCTTCAAGCTTAATAATTTTTTTTGAAAAAATTAAATCAGCCTGTTTTTTAGTAATGACAACTTCAATTTTTTTGCTGTCATCATTTTTATCCTTGATGATAACTTTTTCTAGTTGAGCTCCTTTGTACTCTTCAAGTTGAATTGGCTCTTTAATTACTGTTACAGGTTTTTCTAGCTCTATTTTTTTTAGGTCAAACATTGACAGAAGATTATCATCAGTCTCTGTTGTTGTTTGAGGAATTAATAAAATCCTCAATAGAGCATCGTAAGATGCACTTGATTTAGTTTGCATTTTTATTTCCTTATCTTATTTATTTGTGTTTGCCTGCACAAAAGCGATCGATTCAGATCGCAGAACATAAAAACTGTTTCTAAATCAAATAGCTAAATCTTACTTTTTAACACTCCATCCGCCATTATCACAATTTTGTTTCTAAATGTCCATGTGATGATGTCTTATCTTTATTTGTCATACGTATTTGTTTTCTCAATTTTGGCAAGTTATAAGTTTATATAAAAAAATTTTTTGTGCCTGTTTAGAGCTTCTTTTGATCTTTCGCGTAAACAATTACCACTAGATAAATCTGTTTTGCTCTTTTAGCGATCTCAATGATTTATCGAAAGATTTGTGAATTGTATCAAATTAAATTTCAAGTAAAATGTCAGATTACAATTTTAAATATCATCAAAAAATTTGTTGATTATATTTAATTACGTGCCTTAATACTGTTTACAAGATTTGTTTTTCATATATAATTGTAAACAAGTATGTGATTTTGATCACCTTTTGAATTATAGGTATGTATGAAGTTATTAAGAGCTTTTCTTTATGTTGCAAGCTTTGCAGTGCTGTGCATTCCATTGATGATTATTATTTGTCAGGGCGAGGAGAGCAAACAATCTTTAAAATCTGCAATGACTTCAGAAGCTGTTGATGACAGTGTCTGCCGTGATGGTGAGCTTGACAGATGTTTAAAGGCACGAGACGAAAGTCTTCGTAACAAAGAATATGAACAAGCTTTTTCATACATGAGAAGATTGTGTGAAAATTTTAAAAATGCTGATGCTTGTTTACAGACCTATTCAACATACAATGCAATTCAGTCTAATACAGAAAAGAACAGGAGTTTAGTTAGAGTTACTCTTTATGAAGTTCTCTACTACTTAGACATCGGTTGCAAGCTAAACAATTATGATGCTTGCATGAGGGCTGGTAAAATCTATGAGCATGGTGTAAAGCCGGGTACATCTCAGGCTTTATATGGATATAACATAGCTTATGATGCTCAAGAAGCAAAAAGATATTATAAGAGAGTATGCCGCTCAATTTCTGATAAAGCAGAGGAAGCTTGTAAAAAGCTTGAAGAGTTATCTCAGACCCGTCATTCTCTTACTAAATAGTTTTTTTCATCCCAATCTAAGTGCAGCTTTCTAACTGCACTTTCCGTCTTCTCTATAAATCCTACTCTAACTTGTCGCTTAAAGTTTTTTTGTTTTCAAAATATTAGAAAATAAAAAAGAGAGCCTGAGCTCTCTTCTATAATAATTTACCAAATTAGGTATTAATCCTGATGATGTAAAAGGTGTCCCATACGCTTTTCTTTAGTATCAAGATAACCTTCGTTAAAGGTATTTCTTCCGTATTCAATTGGTTTTCTGTCTAGAACCTCAATGCCATGTGATTCGATGTCATGAATTTTAGCTGGGTTGTTAGTCATTAAAATGACCTTTTTGAAGCCCATGTTTTTCATCATCTGAGCACAGGCTTCATATTCACGACCATCAGCAGGGAAGCCTAATTGGATATTAGCATCAACTGTATCAGCACCATTGTCTTGAAGTTTGTAGGCTCTGATCTTATTGAACAGGCCAATACCACGACCTTCTTGTCTCATGTACAGTAAAGCGCCTCTACCTTCTTTTTGGATTGCTTTTAGTGCAGCTTCTAGCTGAAACCCGCAATCACAACGTAGGGAACCGAACACATCTCCAGTTAAGCATTCAGAATGAATTCTGCATAAAACAGGTTTACCATCTTTTAGATCCCCTAAAAAGACAACAGCATGATCTAAAACATCATTTTCTTTAAATATAGTGATATTAAACTGACCAAACTTTGTTGGTAGTTTAGCAACAGGTCCCTGAATCAGTTTTGTAGTCAATGTTTTATCCTAACTTAACCAATAAAAACTTATAAAAACATTTTTAGATTAAACAAAAGAACTAAAAATAGGTTTTACTTTTTATTCATGCGAAAAGTCACTAAAAAATGTGACGAAACTCATTAATCCTAACTATTTTAGCACATCATAATCATATGTAATAGACGATCATACATTGAGCTTTAAGGCGTTTTCTAGGTGTTGTCACTGTAAATTGCTTCAACTTTTCTTCAACACAAGCTAAATTTGAACTTAGCTTGAGCGTAAAGTTGAAAAAATCGGTTTTATATCGCAATATAGTAGATTACGGTTTTATTAATTTGTTATAATACAAAACTTAAAAGTTTAAGGAATAAAAATGTCAGATCCAATTGTTATTGCAGTAGATGGTCCAGGCGGAGCAGGTAAAGGTGAGTTAACACGTAGACTTGCTGAAGCTTTGGATTTTGATTTATTGGATTCTGGTGCTATTTACAGAGTTCTTGCATATGCTGTTAGAAAAGCTGGTTTAGCACTTTTTGATGAAGATTCTGTAGTTCAAGAGGCAAAGCTTCTGAACTTATCATTTGAATGCCTTGATGATGGTGTTCACGTACTTTTAGGTGGTGAAGATGTTTCATCACAGATTAGAACTGAAGAAGCAGGAGCAAATGCAAGTAAGGTTGCAGCTTATCCTTCAGTAAGACAAGCTCTTTTACAGCGTCAAAGAGAGTTTTTAAAAGAACCTGGCTTAGTTGCTGATGGCAGAGATATGGGAACAGTCGTATTCCCTAAAGCTCAGGTAAAGATCTTCTTAGATGCTAGCGCTGAGGTTAGGGCAAAAAGACGTTGCCTACAGCTAGAGTCCAAAGGTAAAATTGCTGATTACGATACCATCTTAAAAGAGATTCAAGAGCGTGATGATAGAGATCGTAATCGCCCAGTAGCTCCTTTAAAGGCAGCCGATGATGCTCTTGTAATTGACTCATCTGATATGGATATTCAGGCTGTTTACAAGACAGCTTTAGACTTTGTTAAACAAAAGACTGGTCTAAAAGTAGAATAGTTTTTTTTACTTCGTGATGTCATGGATGACATTACATTTTTTACAACTCCCCGTAAGCATGATGCTTTGGGGCTTATATGGGAAACCTTAATGGAATCATTTGCACAACTTTTCGAAGAGTCCTTAAAGAATGTTGAGACCCGTCCAGGCTCAATGGTTAAAGGTACTGTAGTAGCTATCAACAACGGCTTTGTTATTGTTGACACTGGCTTAAAGTCAGAGTCTCCAATCCCACAGGAGCAGTTCTTAAATGCTCAGGGTGAGTTAGAAGTTAAAGTTGGTGATCAGGTAGACGTAGCTTTAGAGTCTGTTGAATCAGGCGACGGTGAGACTCAGGTATCTCGCGAAAAGGCAAAACGCAACGAAGCTTGGATCAAGCTTGAAGATGCATTCAACAAGAACGAGACTGTTGTTGGTATTATCGATGGCAAGGTTAAGGGTGGTTTCACCGTTCAGTTAGGCGGTATCCGTGCTTTCTTACCTGGTTCATTAGTAGACGTACGTCCAGTACGTGATACCACTCATTTAGAGGGTAAAGAGCAGCAGTTCAAGGTAATCAAGTTAGACCAGAAACGCAACAATGTTGTTGTTTCACGTCGTGCTGTTATCGAGACTGAAAATTCTGCAGACCGTGAGAGCGTTCTTGCAAACTTAGCTGAAGGTCAGACTGTTAAAGGTATCGTTAAAAATCTTACCGATTACGGTGCATTCGTTGATCTTGGTGGCGTAGACGGCTTATTACACATCACTGATATGGCTTGGAAGCGTGTAAAGCACCCTTCAGAGATTGTTCAGGTTGGTGAGGAAGTAACTGTTAAGGTTCTGAAGTTCGACCGTGAGCGTTCACGTGTTTCTTTAGGCTTGAAGCAGTTAGGTGAAGATCCATGGGCAAATATCGCTGCTCGCTTCCCAGTTGGTTCAGTAATCGAAGGCAAGGTAACTAACTTAACAGATTACGGTTGCTTCGTTGAAATCGCTGATGGCGTTGAAGGTTTAGTTCACGTTTCAGAGATGGATTGGACCAATAAGAACATTCACCCTTCAAAGATTGTATCAGTAGGTGATAAGGTTCAGGTTAAGGTTCTAGAGTTAGACGAAGAGCGTCGTCGTATTTCTTTAGGCTTAAAACAGTGCAAGGCAAATCCTTGGATCGAGTTTGCTGAGTCACACTCAAAGGGTGACAAGGTTACTGGTAAGATTAAGTCAATCACCGATTTCGGTATCTTTATCGGTTTAGATGGCGGTATTGATGGTTTAGTTCACTTATCAGACATCTCTTGGCAGCAGGCTGGTGAAGAAGCTGTTCGCAACTTCAAGAAGGGTGATGAAATCACAGCTATCGTTCTACAGGTAGATCCAGAGCGTGAGCGTATTTCATTAGGCTTAAAGCAGATCTCTGAGGATCCATTTGCAGATTACGTTTCAGCTCACCGCAAGGGTTCAATTGTTTCAGGTAAGGTTACCGCAGTTGATCCACGCGGCGTAACTGTTGAATTAGCAGAGGGCATCACTGGCTACATCAAGGCATCAGATCTATCTCGTGATCGTGTTGATGATGCAACAACCGTAGCAAAAGAGGGTGATACCATCGAGGCTAAGTTCGTAAACGTTGATCGTAAGACCCGTCAGATTTCTCTATCAGTTCGTGCTAAGGACGAGGCTGAGGAGAAGGAAGCTTTAGAGTCTGTAAATCAGAAGGCTCAGGAGCCTACAACTACTGCAATGGAAGCTGCTTTCGCAGCTGCTAAAAAGCAGTAATTGACCTCTTAGGTTGATAAAAAATGGGGACTTCGGTCCCCATTTTCCATTAATGTGTGAAAATCAAAAAAAGTTGAAATTTCTCTTAAACTAAGATCGCACCTTTTATCTTAGCTCCAGTCTTTGAATAGTTTTCAAATCTAATATCTTTGTGTTTACTGATTTCGTCTTCAAGATATTCTCTATAAAGATTAAAAACTCTTATAGTCTTTTGCATTAAGCCATCGTTACATTCAACATACAACTCTTTATCATAGGTACTCATGGCTTTATCGGCAATGTCTCCTGTATGAGTTCTGTCACCTTTAAATGCAAAGTCGCAACCAAAGAGTTTAATTGTTTTCGCTTTGGATTTAATTGCTATAGCTACTGATTCATTTAATACAGAGCCACCATAGGAAATAAAATCAGCATTGTCTTTTGTAAGGTAGGGTAATTGCTCTAAGTCTCGTTTCTGATAGATAAAGAATTTTGGTCCAGGATATTTTTCAATAAGTCCTTTTTCTGAATGGGCTGAAAAGATTAAGGTGGTATTTTTATACAAGCCCAAATCCTTGAAGATCCTGTCTTTAAGTGCTACATACACATTTGCATCTGTAGTGACTATAACATCAGGTATTATTTTTTCTGCATTTAATGTGGTCAGGCTTGTATCAGCAGCTATCAATAGCACTCCGCAATTATGAAGTTCTCTTACAGTTTCTATATTGTCTTCAAGAGATGGTCCTGAAGCGGTTATCATGATTTCTTTTGGATATTTATCTAATATCTCTTGAGTTAATGCTTTTTCATTTTTCAATAACTCAAAATTGTCTTTGATATTCTTATCAAAAAGCTTTTTGGTGGTCTTATTAAAATAGTCGTTTGCAAAGTTATTATCTAAGAAATTTATCAATCTGCTTTTAAGATTATTAAAAGTTTTGCTGTCTATGAGTAATTCAGACTGCATGATGATACTATTACTGTAAATGCAAGTGTTGTCATCTGGAAGTGAAAAATTAACATTAGCTTTGAACAGGGTATGTAACTCGTCATCAATTGATAATAACTTCAAGAAAAGAGCTGGATTTAAGATAAATACTCTGATATCAGCTTTTGGATTTTTATTTAAAAGATATTTTACGTTGTCTCCAAGTCCAAAACCGTAAATACAAATAGGCTTTTTGATATCTAGCTTTTGACACTGGTATTTTGCAGCCCCCATTCTGTCGTGGTGAGAGGTAAGCTGCCTGCCATCTATAAGTAAGGTGGTTTCTTTACCTTCATCTATTTGAATGCTGTATTCTTTAGCGTTTTCATATTTAGTAATTTTTGCAGCAAAATCAGGAGAACTTTTGCATAAAGCAAGGTAATTTAATGAGAAGATTGAATCTGACATATATATTTACTCGATATCTTTTTGTGATCATATTGACCAAAAATAAGCCATCTGTCAAAAAATTATTAAAAAAAATGCCATCTGTCGCATTTTTTTCTTTTAAATCATAGAGAAAATCAATATTATGACTATCATTAAGATAGATAATATATACGGACTTCAATATCCAAAGGATTACAAAGATGTGATCTTTTGAGGAAGTTAAATTTGTTGGTATGTTAGGAGATAATCCATGACAAGAGCAGAGCTAATCGATTCCTTAGCAAAACAGTTTGTCTATAACAATCCACAGACTGTTGATGCTGCGGTAAGAGAAATTTTTGAGATCATGATTGAGACACTGTCTCTTGGTGAACGTATTGAGATCCGTGGCTTTGGTAGTTTTGAAGTGCGTATTCATGAGCCTCGAGTTGCTCATAACCCAAAGACAGGTGAACAGGTTAACTTGAGCAGACGTCGTGTTGTTCACTTCAAACCAGGTGTAGAGCTTCGCGATAGAGTAAACTCTTTTAATTCTGAAAATGAAAAAGTCCAAGAGTAGTTTATTTTGCTGATCTGTTAAGAGCTTTTAAGGCAAATTAAGTGTTAATTTTTGCCTTTTAGTGCGCAACGCAGTTTGTGACCTTCATAATATGTGTTTGATATTATGATTTTCACAATCTGAGCTGCGCATTATGTTATTATTATAAGTATGTTTGCTTTATAGGTTCGAAATGATTAAATTTTGGTTTTATTTGGTTGTACTGCTCATTTTGGCAGTTTTAGGTTTAGCTGTAGGCAGTGCAAATGATACTCTCATTTCATTTGATTTTCTTTTCGTTAAAAAGGAGATATCTGTAGCAACTGTTTTAGTTATTGGTGTGATCTTTGGTTTTATCTTAGGTGTCTACGCAAGTTTACTGCTCTGCCTAAAGATGTGGTACAGGGCAAAGAAAGCGCAGCTATCACTTAATAAAGCTAAAAAACAATTACAGACAGTTAAATCTGATAATAATCAAGAATAATCGATAATGTTTGAGTTACTTTTTTTACTTCTTCCTGTAGCGGCCGTATATGGCTACTTTATGGGGAAGAATTATTCAAAGCAAAAGCTTCAGGAAAGTAAGAATCAGCAGAACGCAAATTATCTGCGTGGCTTTGACTATTTGCTCAATAACGAGCAGGACAAAGCTGTAGATAAGTTTATTGCCTATTTCAACAGTAAAGATCCATCCTTTGAATCCTCCATTGCCTTAGGAACTCTATTCAGACAGCGTGGTGAGGTAGATAAAGCTATCTCTTTACATGAGAAAATGTCTAATGACAGAAATCTTGATGACAGCGAGAACATGCTGTCAATGCTTGAATTAAGTCATGACTTTATTAGCGCAGGTCTTTTAGACAGAGCTGAAGCTATCTTATTAAAAATGGTAGAGATCCCTACCTACAGATCAAAGGCTGCTAAACTTTTACTCACTGTTTATGAAAAAGAACAGGATTTTGAAAAGGCAGTTAATGTGGCAGCCCAATATTTTGAGGCAAATGATCATTCAGTTTCAAAACTATTAAGTCAGTACAGATGTGAAATTGCCAAAAAACTTGCCTACGATGGTAAGAAAACTGATGCAGTATCTGAACTTAGAAAGGCTATTACTTGCTACGAAAAGTCAAAAAGAGCCAGACTAGAATTAGCTGATGTTTTAATCAGTCAGAGAAAGTTTAATGATGCTTATAAATTAGTAAAAGAGGTAAGCGCAATCGATCCTAGCCTGGGCATAGTGTGTTTAGAAAAATTAAAGCTGTGCTTTCCTAATATTGCTGATCCAAATTATCGCTATGCACTAGAAGATCTTGTACACAGAACAAATTCGGCTTCTGCTATGGTTGAGCTTGTAAAAACAGTAGAGCAGTCATCATGCCGTGAAGATGCTATTGCCTTACTAGAATCTTTTTTAAAGAATAAATCCAACTTAAAGTTGTTCTCACAAATGTTAGAGCTAAAGGCTCATAGCTCTGATGTCAAAGCTAATGAATCAATCATGCAGTTAAAGAGCATGTTAGATGCACATATTTCACTTACAACTCCTTATTTCTGCCCAAATTGCGGTTTTGAAAGTAGGATGCTGTTCTGGCAGTGTCCTTCATGCCGTAGATGGGAGAGTATGAAAGCTAAAATTGGACTGGATGGAGATTAGAACATGAACGATCCAAAAATCATTGTAGCCTTAGACTACGATAATGCAGATAGCGCTTTAAATTTCGCTTCAAAGGTTTCACCTGATCTTTGCAAATTGAAAGTTGGTAATGAACTGTTTACTAACGCAGGTCCACATCTTGTATCAAAGTTGGTTGATAAAGGTTTTAAAGTTTTCTTAGATTTAAAATTCCACGATATTCCTAATACTGTAGCTAGAGCCTGTGAGGCAGCAACCAAACTTGGGGTCTGGATGTGTAATGTTCATTCTTCAGGCGGTCCTGTAATGATGAAAGCTGCAATGGAAGCTATCTCTAAATATGAGAACCGTCCAAAGTTAATCGCAGTTACTGTCTTAACTTCAATGGATGAAACTCAGCTAAATTCTGTAGGAGTAAATAATCAGCCTAAGACTCAGGTTTTACAGTTAGCTAAACTTGCAAAAGAATGTGGTTTAGATGGTGTAGTTTCATCTGCTCAGGAAGTAAGTCTAATCAAACAGTATATGGGCATTCCATTTATGTGCGTAACACCAGGCATTCGACCTGCAGGTTCAGCTTTAGGTGATCAGAAACGCGTCATGACTCCAAGAGAGGCTGTGGAAGTTGGTTCTGATTATCTAGTTATCGGTCGTCCTATAACCAAGTCTGACGATCCTGTTAAAACTTTACATGAAATCAATGAGTCTATTATTGTAAAGTAAGGTAGAGACTGAATTTTAGATTTGAAGATGTTAGTCCTCTTCATCCTGAATAAGGTAATGTTTCTTGTCGGTAATGCTGTCACGATCCATTACCTTTTTCATTTCTTTAGGGATCTTGCCTTGTCCTGACCAGTATTGAGTCTCTCCATTAAGATCTACATACTCATATCTTGGCTTCATCTTCGCTTTATTGGTTTTCAGTCCTTTTAGAGCTGCAAGATCGTCGATTGTGTAATTATGACTGTCCAAGCTGTTTAAAACTGATGATAGGAATGCTTCTCTTTCTTGTTTCTCTTTTAATACAGCTTCTTCTTGAGATTTAACATTTTCGTATAGAGCTGTTAACTTTTCTAAAATAGACTTTATTTCAGATGAGGTTGCTCCTCTGAAGAATGCATTTAGATTTCTAATATTTTTCAGATATCTATAGTCCATATGTCAGTCCTAATTGTTCAGTGCTAATATTATACATGAACTAAAATTGTGTTTTCTGTATGAATTTCAATCATCTCAAGCAAAAGTATTAATATCTGTAAAGATAAATAACAGAAAGAATTATGTTGGAATAATATTGGTATGAGAATTGTGATTTTAAGACATGGTGAGGCTACTCTTTCAAATTGTGACAGAGTCTTGTCTTCTCAGGGTATGAAAGAAGCTGTAGCTACTGGACAGAAGTTATCAAAGATATTAACTATCACCAAATGTTTTTGTTCACCAAAAACAAGGACAGAACAGACAGCCAACATAGTTTGTCAGCAATTAGGTTTTGATGGAAATAAAGAGACTTTAAGCGAACTTACCCCATCTGGTAATCCTGCAAAGATCATATCTTATATCGATGAGACTTGTGATGATGAGGATACTGTTCTTTTGGTATCTCATTTACCATTAGTGGAGTTATTAGCTTATGAATATAACAGCAAGCTCAATTTTCCACCAAGGTTTTCTACAGCATGTGCATTGATAATAGATTATGACTATGTAAGAGGAAAGTATAAGAGATTTATTAGTCCTGCTCATGATGATGTGATTTTTGACTAGATACTCAATTTATTATCACTGTTACTTTGTTTCATTAATGTTTAATTAAAACTCAATGAAGTAAATCTTGATTTTGACAACTGTTGTCACACTTTGTTGATAATGTTGAGTAAATGATAAATTTTTCTAATTAGATCAATAAATTCTGACTCTTTTTAACCTAAGATTAAAAGAGTTAAAAAAAATAATAATAAAGATAAAAATTTACATCGTTATACAGCAGACGGTGGCAAGAATAAGGACAGTTATAGATGAGAGTTTTTAAAAACTATGCTCCAAAGCAGATTGCAAAATATGTTGTAGCCTTTTTTAAAGGTCAATTTTCAATCGAAGGTCAGGGCGTCTTTGAATTTGACGCAGGCAGAGTTGTGGTTAAAGTAAAGATGGATGAAGCATCTAAAAAGATCTGCAAAGAGATCAATGAAGAAGCTACAGCCATGTCCACAAAACTCGAGGTAGAGCAGTACCATTAGTTTTAGAGCTACTTTAAAAACTTTAGGCAGTATGAATATTGCCTTTTAAAAAAGAGGATGTTAAAAAACGTCCTTTTTTTATGCAAATTTGAAGTGATTTTCAAATACAAAGCTTTGAATTTTCACTATGCTATAATGCTTAAGCTTATTCAAGCGTATGTTTTTCAATTCAAAAGGTTATATGTCGAAACTTCAGAATAATGCTGAGATCTCTAACATTCATGCAATGTTAGATGAGCTTCCAAACGCAGAACAGATCCAAGATTCAATTGTTAACGAATTATTAACCGTACAAGACGTGGTTCGCTATCTTGTATCCTGTTTTTCAAGCCACTCTATCTTTGTAGGTCATGGTACAGACAACTATTGGGATGAAGCTTTGGAAATTGTCCAGGCTGTTATGCATCTTCAACCTCCATGTGATGATTCAACTTTAAACTCAAAGTTAACTAAAAGTGAGAGAGTGATCATTGCCAAGATTGCAGTGCAGAGAATTTTAGAGAGAATTCCTACTCCATACCTTACTCATAGAGCATTCTTCTGCGGAAAAGAATTCTATGTTGATGACAGAGTCATCATCCCAAGATCTCCTATTGCTGAGTTAATCGAGAATGGCTTTGATCCATATCTTGAGAGAAGTCCTGAAAGAGTTCTCGATATGTGCACGGGCTCAGCCTGCATCGCAATTGCAATTGCTCTTCACTTTGACGGTGATGTTGAAGTTGATGCTGTAGATATTTCTGATGAAGCTTTAGATGTAGCTAATATCAATATTCAAGGCTATGGTCTTGAAAATGTAGTTACACCTATCAAGTCCGATTTATTCAATGATCTAGTAGAAGGCGATAAGTATGATCTTATCGTAGCTAACCCTCCTTATGTAGACAGCTATGATTTAGCTACTATGCCAGAGGAGTTTAACCGTGAACCTGATTTAGCTTTAGGCTCAGGTGATGACGGTTTAGATTGTGCAAAGAGAATTTTAGCTGATGCTGCTGACTTCCTGAATGATGACGGTATCTTGATTATGGAAGTAGGTAATTCTGAAGAGCATTTAGTTGATTTATTCCCAACAGTACCATTCCACTTTGTAGACTTAAAGCGTGGTGGTACCGGCGTCTTTATCTTATCAAAAGAACAATTAAAGACTTATCATGATGTCTTTGCAAAAGCTGCAGCTGAGGTAATAAACAATGAGCGCTAATACCTTTGGTGAGCTGTTTAGAGTTACTACTTGCGGTGAGAGCCATGGCTTGGCATTAGCAGCTATTATTGATGGTGTTCCCCCACTAATTGAGTTAGACGAATCTGATATTCAACCTGATCTTGACAGACGTCGTCCTGGCTCAACTCGTTATGGCACACCTCGTAATGAGGCTGATACAGTAAAGATTATCTCTGGTGTATTTGAAGGTAAGACTACAGGTACTCCTATTGGTCTTATCATTGAGAATACTGCACAGCGTTCTGGTGATTATTCTGCAATTATGAATTCATTCAGACCAGGACATGCTGACTATACCTATTTATCAAAATTCGGTATTCGAGATTATCGTGGCGGTGGTAGAGCATCTGCTCGTGAGACTGCTATGAGAGTAGCAGCAGGAGCTGTTGCTAAAAAAGTTTTAAAGAAGCTTTTTGATATCACAGTTGATGGCTGTGTAACTGCCATAGGTGAAGTTTCAACTGATATCTATGATGCAAAGGCTGCTCTAGAGAATGAGTTCAACTTTTCTGATACCTCAAAAATCAATGCGTTAAAGGCTTTATTTAAAGATTTAGCTAAAACTGGTGACTCAGTTGGTGCCATCGTACAGGTAAGAGCTCATGGTGTTAAATCAGGCTTGGGTGATCCAGTTTTTGATCGTCTTGATGCTCAGATTGCTTCAGCTATGATGGGCATTAACGCTGTTAAAGGTGTAGAGATTGGTGA
>ENA-UEOJ01001125-UEOJ01001125.1-human-gut-metagenome-genome-assembly--contig:-NODE-1125-length-19793-cov-4.319182_pt1 | contig 19793 bp, 27 predicted proteins | sample MGYA00242885_ERZ507886 | MGnify/ENA primary metagenome ERZ507886 (study PRJEB26167, sample SAMN06115505) | human gut metagenome | host: Homo sapiens | place: China:Anhui | collected 2015-08-07... | reverse complement strand
CCCTTTCATCCATTAAATCATCCGACACGAATTCCAAATCTTCCTTACTTTTTCCGAAAATAATGCGTTCTGCCGAAATATATTGATACGCATTTAAATTGTAAATTTCCTGTTTGTCTGAAATTACAAATATATTTGAATTCGACTTATACATCTTTTTGTCATAAATAACAACTAATTTAGAATCGGAAACTGGAAAAAATATTATGAGTCCCATACACCCAAATCCAACCCCATGTGGTTCAAATGGATTAATACAAATCACTGGTGCATCCGATGATATTAATTTAGCTTCTGATATACAGTCTATAACTATAACTTCTAAATCTTCTATTAATTCTTCTATTGATGCAACCATCTCTAAAGTTTTTTCAGGGCTTGTCATCTCTTTGGCCTTCTGTTCTAAAAAATCCCCAAATTCCTCATCAGTAATTTCATCCCTCTTTAAAATAACTTTTGCTGTCTCTCTTAAATTTTCTTTATAACTCGTAATATTAAACTGCTCCCTTGCAACTGTTCTATTATATTGATAAACAGAAAATTGTTTCAAAAGCGCTTTGTCATTATCATCTATATCTTCCCCCTGACATATTTTATCTAACACTATCCCCCATTTACTTTCCATAGAATTCAATCTTTTTTCCCACTCCAGATTATTTCCATAAAAGTAATTCTCATAACATTGACTTGCATATGACACATTTTCATATATCATATTACTATCAATATTCAACACCGAAAACACTTTGCCATTGGAAAAATGTTTCAAATATGTTTTAGGCACATAATGCTGTTTCTTATTTTCTGCCAACAAATCACCTTCTTTGCTTAGCTCGTAGTTTCTGAATCATAATGCAACTTACTTTCGGCAACTGCTTTAATCATTCTATAATGCAAATTAATAAAATGAATAAATGCATCCATCAATTCAATAAGAACCTCATTTCTTTTTTCTGGTAATGGTCTTCCAATTTGAAACTCTATTATATTTCCTTCACAATTGGTTACTGTCTCAAAAAAAGCTTTTTCTGATAAATGAATATAACCACTAGAATTATTGTATATTTTTTTAACAAATGAGTCTAGTTCCGTAAGTTTTTCTTTAAGATACGCATCTGTCATTTTATTGCCATTAATATCTTTATACTTATTTATTTTTTCACCATTTATTATACATTCGATAATCTTATTTTTATCCTCAGCTATAAAAGCTGCATAAGTTCTCAAACAGTTGTCTATCTGCAATCGTAAAATTGCTCCTGCACATGTTAAGTTTCTCTCTTCTAACAGGAATTCTACTCCTTCCATAAGATTCAAACAACGGTTTATTGAAGCACAAAAAAACAGGTCCTCTTTGAATAATGTCTTTCCAATAACTTGCTCTGCTAACAACAATCCCTCTTTCCTTAAATCACTCAATATTAAACTTTTTTCTGCTAATAATCCAAAATATTGATCATTATTCACTAATTATCATCCTCTCTAACAACCTCAACCGATTAACTTGCTCAAATCATCCCAAAATACTCCAACGCATCCTTAATCGCTTTTTCTTTCTCCACCGGGCATTGAGGCTGTCTGCTATCTTCCGACTTAGGTAAGTTATAATTCTCCCCAACCTCTATTCCACACTTTCTTTTTACCTGTGAAATATACAGATTAGAAACCTTCAACCCATACTCCTTCAGCACATACTCTTGAATTTCCTTATAAGTCGCCTTACTCTCTGATGAAGTCAAATCCAGCTCATCTAGCTCTATCTCAACCTCGATTACATCATCCGCTTTTCGTTGGGACAAGAGGACAACCGTTTCAACGATATTACCTTTTTCCCACAAGAGCCGCCTTACCTCTTGACCATCCCGATATATTGGGAAATTAAACTCTATTAACTTCAAAGGCTGCTCTGACTCCCCATTTGGATATATCTGAATTTCTTTTATGAGATAAGTAATAAGGCTTTTCTTTTCCTCGTCACTTATTATATCATAGAGCTTTCCGAAATTCAGCATAAGCTTGTAAATATTGTCCAGAGTGATTGTTTCCATTTCGATAGAACTTTTTCTCAGCTTTGCATCTTCAATCCGTTCTTCCAACTCGACAATCGTATCATACAATCCATCAAGCCTTAATGTCATGTCGTGGATTTTTCTTTCTCTGAAACGAGCATCAATAGGCAGATTATCAATCTCTCGCTCCAGACGGGCTTTATTCAAATCTACTTCTTTCAGCTTGCTCTCATAATTGGCAAGTTCCTTATCAATAGCAGTGGTATCAGTCTGTACGCCAATACGCTTTTCTATCTCTTTTGCAAAATATTTATCACTTACCAATTCTTTAACAGCTTCAATTACAAGTGGTTCAATGTCTGTTTTTCTAAGCGATGCCTTGTAATCACAATGATGCCCTCGCTCCTGCTTGTTCCTACCGCAGATATAATAGTAAACTTCTTTGTATGTGCCATCTTTATTCGTCCACGCATGTTTATTCGTATACATTGAGCTTCCACAAATAGGACACTTTAATATTCCCGTCAACAGATGCGACCTGTCCTTACCTATTTTGGACGGCTGCTTAATTCCTGTTGCCATACGTTTTGTGTGAGCTTTTTGCCATAATTCTTCGCTAACTATTCCTTCGTGTTGTCCATCTTCCAGAATATAATCATCTGTATGAACCTGCTTATATTCATTTTTGTGCCTTTTACCTTTTCTCGTGTTCTCCTGCCATAAGCAATCTTGCCACAATAGACAGGATTATCTAATATCAACCGTATGAAATGGCTGCTCCAAGTTTCTAATGTTCCATTCTGACGGGGTATCTTTTTTATTCCTTGCAAATTAAGATATTTTGCGACTCCGCCAAGCCCTATGTCTGAATTGGCAAACTTATCAAATATAATTCGGATTGCTTCAGCTTCGGTTTCTTCTATTAAGAGCTGATTGTCTTTCAGATAATATCCATACGGAGCAAAACCGCCATTCCAACCTCCCTGTCTTGCTTTTTCTCTGCGTCCGTTCATTGTCTGTTCAATGATATTTTCTCTTTCAATTTCTGCAACCGCAGATAATACAGAAATTAAAAGCTTTCCGCTTGTCTGTGATGAGTCAATACCTTCCTCAATACAAATGAGATTTATTCCATACGACTGCACAAACTCCAATGAATTTAGAATATCTGCCGCATTTCTTCCAAATCGTGAAAGTTTATAAACCAGAATATAATCTATCTCCAATCCGTTCTTTATATCAGAAAGCATCTTCTTAAAAGCAGGTCTCCCCTCAATAGATTTTCCCGATTTACCTGCATCTTCATATATACCAACAATCTCCATTTCCTCTCTGTCAGCAAATCGTTTCAGGCTATTCTTCTGCCCTTCAAGGCTATATCCGTCCACCTGCATTTCAGTACTTACTCTCGGATATAGAACACATTTCTTTCCTTCTCTGTTCATCGTACCACCTCCATAAATTTATAGGGAAATGTGATATGTAAGGCTGCGTAACCTACGCAGCACAATCCAATTCCTGCAAAACGGTCTTTCCGTATTTTTCAACTATTTGCACCATAACATTGATAAAAAAATTGAATGTTTCGGTTTCATCTTTCAACTGTTCGTTTTGTAGTTCTGTATTTTGAATTAAATTTTCATTTCCCATAAACGAATACCTCCGCTAAAGTTAAAACGGCTGTACCTCTAAATTATAGAAATACAGCCGCCATTTTACCAATGTGCAAATCTATCCCTCATACCTGCTTTACACTTTTTTCATATTTTTTTAAGTGCAACACTAATGGCAAGAGCCTTGTCAACTCTTGCCATTATGTTATTGGGCATCATTCCCATATACTGTTTTAACCTCTGCTTATCAATCGTCCGTATCTGCTCAAGCAGGATAACAGAGTCCTTGTCAAGCCCTTCATAATTAGTTACTGCGGTATGTGTTGGCAACTTTGCTTTCGTGTGTACTCGGCTCGTAATTGCTGCAATGATTACCGTCGGACTGTGCTTATTTCCTATATCATTGGAAATGATAAGTACAGGTCTTGTGCCACCTTGTTCTGAGCCGATAACGGGGTTAAGCTCTGCATAGTAAATATTGCCACGCTTAATAATTCTTTCCATTGTGTTTGACCTCCCATCTGGATTTAGGCAGATTAGTTCTGCCTATGTAGGCAGCCAAACAAAAGGAAGTATTTAAGGTCGGAAGAATATTATCAATATCCCTGTTCTTATGACCGCCTTTCGTTTGGCTGATATGATAGAAGCATTTCAACTTGTCCTCGACACCCCGAAATGCTATGGGAAGTCGCCAAATGGTCAGCAGCGAACTGACGCCACGGGAGTTCCACCCAACTGTCGTTCTGACAGAGCCGCCCTCATTGCCTGCGACGGTTTTTTCACGCTCGGACTGTGACTGGACGGGAGTATCATTATCCTCTTTGTGGGTTATGGCGAAATCGGGAGCTGCCCGATATTTTGAGTCGGTTAGTTAGGCTCACCACCTTTCAATCGCTCGCTGCCGCTTGGCAGGTCGTGGCGTACCGCTGCACACGCTTATGCTCATCACAATCACAAAGAGAAAGTATTTGGCGAATGGGTATTCGATTGTCAAGGAGCTATCCCGTTTTCGCCACACAAAGGAAAACAGGGTAAGAGGTTTTTTGTCCTCTCACCCTGTAGCCCGTGGGAATATTCAATTTTCCCCTCTACTCAAAAAACTTTTTTAATTTTTCTTTGAGCCTATCCATTCTTCTGTAAACAGCTTTTTCAGTAATATCCAGATACACCGCAATTTCACGGGTTGAATATCCTTGTATCTTCATCAAAGCAATCTGCAATGTAAGCCTGTCCACCTTAATCAAAACTTGATAGAGGTGCTGATTTTCGATGCTGTCCAGAAAATCCTCAACCGTTTTGACTTCGGGCTGTGTAGTATCTTCAGCAAGCTCGTCAAGATATGTACCTGTTTCCTGCACTCGCTGATAATACCGTCTGTCTGAATTAAAAATCGCCCAATCGTGAATACGGAGCTGTTCTATATCGTCCTCAGTAACGCCTAAGTTCCGCAACTGCTTTTCCTCGGCTTCTTTCCAGAGCCGCCATTTCTTTTCTTCTTTGGCTTTGTTGTATGCCATATCGTTTCCTCCAATCTGAATTTTTGAAAAATCCAGATTGGCAGGCGGTGAACGGCAACCGACAGAAAAGCAAAAAGCCGCAAAGGTACTAAGACCTCTACGGCAATAAGCATAATTATTTCTATATTTAAGAGATGTAATCTCTACTTGTAAAATGTAAGAGTGCCACGAGTGAGTGATGATTTTTTCTAAAAGGTAATCTTCACTCCACTGTGACACTCCGTAAATAGTAGCTGCTTCTGATGAGCAGCATTGCGGTCATATTCGACCAACACATAACAATCCCTCCAAACTCGAAAACGGGTTTAGAGGGCAGTAAAATTTAGTCTGGGCGTGACAAAGCCGCCCACCAAAGCACCGTTTTTTTATTCGGTGGGCTTGTCCTACCTATGGTTATATAAAAACAGAGCCGACAAACTGCGATTACTCACTTGTTCATCGGCTCTGCGTCTTATGCGTCTGGCTCTTTGATGATTGTAATTGATTATGTGTTTAGTGACTTCCGTGGATAAAATGAAAATCACAGCAGTCAGCACCTTCTCCGAGTGTCCCTGCTCGTTCAAATCTAATTTTAGGTTCATATCCAGAAAAGGCAGTTATATCACTCTGACAAAAAACTGTACATAGTTCGGGACAACAATATTTTTCACACATATCTCTGTAAAGGCAACGAGCTATATCAAAATGGATTTCATTACTATCATTTCTTTTCCATTCTACAGCAAATCCTTCTATTGGATACTTTTTCTTCATATGTGATTTTGCAAACATCTTAAATAAGCCGTATGTAAAGGGCATTTTTTTAAGCTTGGCATTTTCTTCTGCCATATTGCGTGCATGATGCTGTATTTCCTTATGAGCTATCATAAGTGCTTCTTCTTGCGTAAAATCATTTTCTATAAGGGTTAAATACATACTTATCGTTGGCAACATCCTTTGAAAAACATGCTCATTTATTTCATTATTTTCAGATTTCATCTCTTTCTCACATAGATAAGCAAATTTTTTGCACATTAAGGCATAAAGCTGTTTCCCCTGTTCATTTCCATATTCTTTAACTAAATCGTCATATAAAAAGCTTATATGTGTTTCCTTGTAGTCCATACTGTTTTCTCCATTTCATACAATAGTTTACTTGTCTGGATTTTCCACGACTGTTTTTACTTCAATCAATATTTCCTGCTTGCACTTCGGGCAGTAAAGTAGAAGCATGAAAACTGTAATTAAGCCGAATAGCCAGAAATGAAAGAGCCAATGAGCTATGAGTTATCTCACTTGTTTATTCTGCGTCTTAGCGTCTGGCTCTTTGATGGTTTTAGATAATATAGCTCTAATTGCCCCTTTGGCGTGAATACGAACTACACTAACCTCATCGTGCGTTGCTATATATTCTAATTTTTCTAAATATGGTCGCACAAGCTCAGGCGTTCGTTTTCCTAACACCCGAAACATCTCTGGTGCTTCTATTCGGACTCTTTCGTTTTCATCGTTAAGAAGCTCTGCAAATATTGGCAAACAATCTTCATACACCGTTGGTGTATTTGTTGCAATGTTTTCAGAAGCCCATATAAAACTCAACCGTACATTAGAGCTTTTATCTCCTGCCAAGATAAATAGTTCCTTAAAATAAGGGGCAAAAAGTTTGTAATCTGCTCTGCCAATTCGTCCTAAAGCATTAGCAGTACGCTCTCTTAATAAGTCATTTTCCGAAACGATAAAAGAAGCAATTTCTTTTGTATATGGTGCGATTTCCTGCGGATATATCAATCCCATCTCTCCAAGCAACCACATTGCTTTAGCCGTTATTTTAGGAGATTGATTTTTAAGTAAAGAAGCTACATAGGGGATATTTTGTTTCCAAATAGTTTTATCTTTTGTCAGTTGACCGAGTTCACGATATAATTTTTCATCCATAAGCGTTGTTTTTACCTTTCCTTATCATCTCGCTTTTTATCAATATCTTCAATGACCGTTACTTGAAGTTTTTTTGCTTCAATCAATGTTTCTTGTTTACACTTCGGACAGTATAGGGGAAAATTCAGAAGAACCGTATCTTCTCTGATTTGATTACGAGTTTTATTGCCACAAACAGGACAGAGTATCCATTCTATTTTTGCCATTTCAACACCTCGCTATTGTTCTAAAAGAACAAGCTGCTCATCGACTTATAAACAAACGGAATATACATACAAAACAAAGTAAGGCGTTCCCATAATCCCTCATACTTCAAAAGGGTATTTTGAAATTGCTCCTTATCTCCCATAACAAAACAGGCAAAGAAAATAAGCGATAAAACAAATGAACTTATACTAATTATGCCCTCAACCATGCCGTTTTGCTTAAAAGCTACAATTCCATTTAGTAATGGGAAAAGCAGTAAAGCCATAAACCCGATTGCAGCACCTATCCCATGTATCTTTGAGGCTGTAGTAACTATGTCTTTGCTCTCGTTCACACTAAAAAATTCAGAAATAAGTCCTGCACCAACAGCAAAAATTCCAATGGAAAGAAGCATGAAAACCGCCAGAACAGGAAACTTTGCTCTTAATGACAAAAAGTATACACCTGCTGTATATGCTAAGAAACCGCCAAGCCAGATAAGCCATATATTATAAACAAGTCGGACAGGACTTTGCGGACTACCTAAAACACTCATAACCATTATCTTGCCGTTATATTCAGAATAAAATCGTTCCAGTATCCACGGAACAATAAACTCCCCTATAATTGTGAATAACAAAATCATATTAAAAACCCGATTGCCTGCTATGTTTCTCATTTCATTGTTCTCCTAATATTGCTCTATACTACCTTGAAAGTTATGGGCTTTTTGAAGAAGCGGTCCTTTTGCACCCATCGTAAATGCAATATCACTACTGCGAATGGCTAACAATTCCATTCCAGATTGTAGGTCTAAGACCGCCAAGGTACTGTGCGGCAATTTAATCACACCATTTTTATCAATATCGAGCCAAGCATATTTACGCCCTTTATATTGAATAAACTCTCCCTCTGAAAGCAAACAATCCCTTAATGCAGGACAATCCTCTAAAATATGCTTTAATTTTGAGTTTGACAGCAACGAATATGTAGTAACACAAAAACCTCCTGTTATTTTGCTTCCTGTAAAGATAATAACTTTTCCATCTCGTGTTGTATCGTACTCCAACAATGCTTGTGGCGGAATATGGATTGTTAAATCTGAGCGTATAACAGAAAGACCAAATACAAATTTACCGCCTTTATTAAGCTGTGGCATGAAAAAACCTCCTTTTTGGGTATTCCATTTTCAACTTGACTGTGATACAATAGTAGTGCTTATAAAGACTACTTTATATATATAGTACTGCAAATACAACAGGGTGTCAAGGAGGAAACTGTATGTTATCAAAACCTGCCACTATGCTTTTAGGTCTTATTTATGAAAAACCACTTAACGCATATGAGATAATAAAGCTCTTAAACTATATGAATGTAAAATGGTGGTTTAATATCGCTGATTCAACCGTATATTCTACGCTGAAAACCCTTGAAAAAAAGGAATACATAATAGGCACAGCCGAGAAAGTCGGAAATATGCCAGACCGTACCGTTTATAATCTTTCTGAAAAAGGGAAAGACGAGTTTATATCTACATTAAAGGCATCTATTCTACAATTTAATTATGATACAAATATCTTTTCTATTGCCGCATTTTTCTTGAATACATTTACGCCAGAGGAACAGCAGAAGCTTTTGCAGGAACGCCTTACAGTTCTGCAAAAATACCGTACAGGAATTGAAAAGCAAGTTAATCCATTATGGGAAAATGAGGTTTCTGCTACTCATTCCGCAAATGTAAAACGAATGATTGACTTAGTAGATGCGGAAATAACAGGAACAAATCGTTTGCTTGAAAGCTGTAGTAAAAACGATTAGTATAAGTACATGAAAGAGCCGATGAGCTGTGAATTATCTCACAAACTCATCGGCTCTGCGTCTTATGCGTCTGAATTTGCGATGATTAATAGTAGCAAATTCTTTACATTTCGGTATTTACAACTCTTGCTATAGGATATTTTACTTCCTGTAACAAGAGATTTCAAACCGTTTAACTGGAAGCCACATCTCTGTAAAATATATAGGTAAGATTTTCAGAGTATAGGTGGTGAGCTAATGGACGAAAGGAACAATCATTTTGACTTCGATTTTACTCCGATAGGACAGGCAATCAAAAAAGCCCGTGAAGCCAGAGGGATGACGAGGGAGCAGCTTTCTGGAATAATCGACTATGCTCGCTCCATTGTTTACGATATCCACATTTATGACCGTCTACCAGGCGACGATGTTTGCAGGCATAATAGAAATAATCCTTATATAAGGTTCCATTTTCCTTCCCTGCCTTTCTGCTTACGTCCTTCCATTGTCTGAACAAGGATATTCTCTCGTTCGATCTCTGCCACCGCAGACAGAACAGAAATCATCAGCTTTCCACTATCTTTTGAGCTGTCAATTCCATCTTCTACACAGATCAGATTCACTCCAAAATCCTGCATCCTCTGCAAAGAGTTTAATACATCTGCCGCATTACGACCAAATCTAGAAAGCTTGAACACCAGTACAAACTGCACCTCATCTGTTCCATTCTCAATATTATCCAACATTCTCTGAAATTCCGGTCTGCCCTCTACGCTTTTTCCAGATTTACCTTCATCAGAATACTCATTTACGATTTCCATGTTCTGAAATTCCGCATATCTTTTCAGTTTTTCTTTCTGAGCATCCAGACTATAGCCATCTACCTGCATGGTTGTGGTTACTCTAGTATATATATCGCATTTAATCTTTTTATTTTTATTGACATATTTTCATTACAACCATATAATAATGATAGAGACAGGATTTCTGTCATCGAAAATATTGTTCGCCCACCGTTGGCGGCTTATAAGTGATCGGCTCGAAAATATTGTTCGCTCACCGGAAGCGTCTAATAAATGTCCGGCTCGAAAATTTCGGCCCTGCCGCATGGCAGGGCTTTTTTTATAGGTGATGAACATGATATATCAAGAAGGGTACGTTTACCATATTAAAGATGAATATTTCAAGAAAGTACAGGATTCCAACTTAATGCAGAACAAAGAGGGAGGTACATACCGTCCTACTTTTTACTGTCTGCGTGACAATAAAACTTCTCTGTTATGGATGGTTCCACTCAGTTCTCGTGTAGAAAAGTTTAAAGCAATACACGATAAACAAATGGCTAAATACGGAAAGTGCCTAACGATTGTTTTAGGCGAATTTGATGGAAAAGAAGCTGCTTTTCTTCTCCAGAATATGTTTCCAATCAGAGATTACTATCTTGACCATATACATACTCGAAATAATAATCCGGTTCCTATTAAGCATTCCATTCACAAGGAAATAACAACACGTATGAAAAAAATTCGTCAACTTCATTCCAGAGGCAAAAAAGTGGTATTTCCAGATATTGACCGACTTGAGCAGATTATGCTTGCAGAAGTAAAAAATAACGCAGCCGAATAATTTCTCAAAAAAAGCGACAGTCTGATTTACATTTTGCATTTCAGAAAACTGCCGCTTCTTTTTCTTCCTTATTCTGTTTTTCTTCCTCCAACTCCCGGAGGACTTCATCGCCGTACTTATCAATCATCCGTACCAGAAAATCAATGCACCGCTCAAATTCAATATTCTGTTGCATAAACTCCTCACGTTATTCTTTGATCTGAGCTTATTTTACAGAACCTGCCTGAAAACCGCATTGAATAGAAATTGATTTTAAATTGACACAATCAATTTAAAAATATCCGCATTTTCTCGAATCGAATATATGTTCGCATTATGATAGATATACTTAATCTTAACTACGAAAGGGGAATTTCTATTGAATCGATGCGATTTTTCTTCTATTAGCACTTGCTTAAAAAATCATATCAGCGAAAGTAATCAAATGAGTCAGCCTGATTTTTTATACAAATTATTTGAAGATTTTATGGATGATCCGGCAAATCAGGATTTTTCAATGGACAACGGTCTGGTTTGCCGTTGGCTGACCGGTCAAGCAAAGATCAGTCCTAAAATATCTGCCTACTATTCCAAACCCAGCAATCAGAAAAAGCTGGCAGAAACCATTCACCAGAATCTGCTTCCATTGATGTCTGACTGCAATGTGGCTATGCAGGATATATACATTGGGGCATTTTTGAGATAGTTGCAACGTAAAATAAGTTTGGGCATCTGTCCTTCTTACAGTACCTCTTATTGATAAAATTGTGAAACAACTGTATCTATCAAGTCATCATAAGTAACAATTTCCACATCTGTATAATCAGCCTTAATTTCTACCCATTCATCACATTCAAAATCATTTCTTCGTCCTACTACTAAATATCTTTTTGGTTTGTATACTTTAAATCCGTATTTCTCCTCAAACCACTTTCTGTTATTAGGATCCTCAAAATAACTTCTATATACTCTTGTCTGTGCAATGTATGAATTAATTTCTGCACTGAATTGTTCACGATTATTCCGTCCAACCACAGTATTGCCCTTAACTTTTGGTAATTTGAACTCTACAATATCCGCATATCCATTTGCTCTCACAACAAAAAAATCTGGAATAATTTCGTCTTTTTCCTCACTCTGCCAATCACACTTAACTTGAGAATGTACTCCTGTTCCCATAAATCCCATATTTAGAATAAAATGATTTTCTCGTTGTGCTAAAAAGGAAGTAATATTCGGTTCGGAATTCTCAGAGTCACCAAACAACTCAATAAACCTATTAATTTTCGGTAACTTATCATATTTAAAATCCGCTGGTTCAGGATACTGATAAAAGAGATCTGCCTGCCATAATCTGTCATATACTTCCAAACTAAATCCTATTTCATCCACTTCCCCTTCTGTTGGCTCGTTGTAATGACAAGGGATAAAATCAATCCATTTAATAATTCTAGTTTTTAAATCATCATCCTTTGCATCAAAAAACATTCCATTAATTAATCTCACAAAATGACCCTCAACAATATCCAATCCTTGTGAGTTAAAACTTACCATGCTATTTTGTGCAGCAAAATTCCATTTCAAATCAACCAACTTATCTAAACCAGCATTTGTCGGAATCATTAAGTCTTCATATATATCAGAATGTAATGGAAATGAAATTTTGCTTGTCCCATCAAAGGTAAACCCAATAATCTTTTCAATAACCTGCTTTGAAGTTAAATCTTCTTTTGTGAAATCACGCACTACAATCATTCTTTCCGACTTTTCCACGATATCTTTTACATATGGATTACCACAATACTCTATGGCTATAAATGTTTTACTAAAATAAACTGCCATACTTTCAGGATTGAGAATAAAACAATTCACATCCTTATAATCAATATTGTTATCTTTAATATACTTGTACATTCTTCCCCAATAAACTTGAGAAATTGCTGTTAGCACTTCTGAAACTAATTCTCCATAACACTCAATATTATTATCAGACATAATAACCTCCGCAATATTCAAATCAATATATGTCCTATTTTACCATAGCAGCAAAAGAATTTCATTATACCTCCAGTTCCTGTTCCATCCTCTTTGCTATTTTCATAAAGTAATCCCTGTCCTCAATAAAATGCATATCTCCAACCGCATCGCAATCATTCAAGACATGTAAAACACTTGTAACCTGAGCATTGCTGTTCTGATTATTTACCAATGTTTTTACTACCTTCACAAATTTTTCCTTATCATTCTTATATGTAGCAAGCATCATCTCCAAGTCTTCTATGGTCATGATATAACATCTGTTGTCATCAACAAATATCTCTGGTATCGAAGACATCACTATTTGTGTATTGGTCATACTCTCATACAACAGAAAAATTTTAATAACCGGCTTTTGTCCTGAGTATTCCTTTTCAGACATTTTAAGTTGTTCATGTGCTTCTAAAATATTTCTTTTGTAAAATGTATCAATCTGTTGAACATCTGGTGCCTGCTGCTTTGCCTTTATTCCAAGCAGTCCTGATTTCAATTCAAACAAGAATACCGCATCCTCAAATTCTGCAAAGAAATCCGCACTCTTTTTATCTTGCTCTGGAATTTTGTACCACATATCCTCTGACAGATAAATCTCAGCCAGTTCCATAAAATATTCTTCGAACATTGTTCCAAAAGCATTAATGAACCCGGTTCCCTTACCATTCTTATAATAATAATCCCGAATTAACCAATATAAACCATCCGCAAAGAGCATCTGTACCAAATACATACTGACCATAATCGGCTCTTTGTTCTTTTGAGTAATCACAAAAGGTTTGCTATAAAACAATTGTTTCTGTATTGGAGACTTCCTTACATCATCATATGTAACAGAATAATAATAAATAATTTTCTCCAAATTCTCTTTAGTGAGTATGCTGTTTGCCCCGTGATTATATAAATCATCCTCTGCCCCTAACGGATCGGGACGCTCACTACATAACCACAACAAATAAAGTACATTGGTCAGAAACTCGTCTGCACTCATACCAAACAATTCTTCTGTAATTTCATTTATATCTACAATCTCATCCCTGCTAATTTTACTTGAGCCAACCAAAATATGATAATTACGGCTAAAGCTCTGGTATGTCCAAGCCAAATTCTGATACTTAAACTGTTCATATGTCATGCCCATCATAAACTTAAATATACCCGGCAATTTTGCATCTTTGATATATTCGCTATTGGAATGTTCATTCTCATATCCTCTATACAAATTTACCACCGTACCAGCTTTTTCTCTTTCCATGATTTCTTTTCTGTAATCATTTGCATTAACAATTGAGACATACGCCATGTCTTGAATATCCCACGCCGACAACATCACCTGCACCTGCCGATGTATAAATCCATGCAAGATAGCATTCAACGGAAATGTGATACTACACCTTAATTCACCTTCTGACTTATTTTGCTGTTTCTTATATAGTTCGATTGATATTTCTGAGAAAAAATAGATAAAATCTCTTGTCGAATAATTCTTAATAAAACTCACGAAATCTTTCAACCAGCATCCACCTTTCCTTTGCTCATAAGCTATTGAATCTTTCCCCAAACTCTCTCATTAAGATATATTTTTTCTTCTTCCATACAGATAACATTCCACTTTAACAAGTTTGCAATATTTTTGTCTATTCTCTCCATGACAAATTCTTCTAATTGACCATCGTCCTTCATTTTATTAATTTCTGCTTTCACCTGTTCAACAGTAAATCCTATCTCATAAGCATTTCGTCTATGAAGAACCGATACTATTACTGCGCAATTAAAATCTAATTCCTTTTTTGTAATAGCTCCTACACAAAAAATAGAAATAATTACTAATTGTACATATTGAAAAAAGGCTTCCGGTTTATTCAAAGATGCCACAAAATCTGCAAGTGCAATTAATACGCTTCTTAAATCCAACCTAATGTTTCCCATTTTGTATGAGGATGACTCTTTTCCAAGAAAAATCATCTCTCTCTTTGAATTATCTGGAATAATTTCTAAGTAATTATCCATTATCAATTTTCCAAATTCAGGATTTAAACCTTGCTCTATTGAAAAGTTCTCTAAACATTCCCTTATTTCACAATCCAATTGTCTGGCTTCCGTTCTGTTCATCTCTTCTCTGCCTCCGTTCTCTTTCTTCTGTTCGAATAATCTTAGCCAATTTTCCTCTCTCTTTTTTCAGAATTAACTGTGTACGATATTCGTCATATGCATCCAAAAATCCACTGTATAAATGATTTCCATCCACTGTGTCAAAATCATACTTATCTTCATTGGCAATAGCAAACAAATGACTTATCCTATCTTTGGGAAGAGGATGTGTATCCGTTGTTATCCTTTTATTATACAGCACCCTGTCTGTGTAATAAAACAAATCAAAAAACTGCATGTACATAACTGGTGCAAGATAAGTATAGTCTTCTATAATTCTTTTTTGCTCTTCCAGCCTGCTTTGGTCAATAATAATCTTTAAAACAATATCATATGCCACTGCATCTGCTTCAAATTCTTCCTTCCGTCTGTCTGAGAATTTTCTTCCTATACTAGCAAAATATGAATGTGCAACTTCATGTGCCAAACTAAATATGACCACTGTCCAATAGCATGATGATGCCAGATTCATAATCTGTGCATCCCCCTGCATAATCTGTAACAATGCTTCATTTGATTTCTCATTCGGAATATCACCCAATATACTCACATCATTCATTATAAATAAAAGATACAAAAAACAATTTCCATATATCTCTGGGGCATCAAATTCTTTCGACCATTTTAAAATCACTAGGAAAAAGGACATCACGGATGATTCAAATAATTCATCAATATGTACAAACTGTTCTCTTCCCTCATCCAAGAAAATATAGCTGTTCACAGAGTGCTGATAGCGGTTGCTTAGTTCTATTCCCTTACCATGATAACCATATTCCTTTTCAAAATAATCTTTTACAATCTGAAACATCTGATTAAGGTTATACTTCTGACTATTCTCTCGCAACTGCTCTTCTGTTAATCCGGATTCCTGATAATATCTCATCATCCTCTCAATTCCTTTTTCTTCATCTTTAACAGACTCGCCCCCAAAGCGTAGAATTTCATAATCATCTGGCGGTAAAAAGAATTTTGCTCTAATATCTTCTGACATATGTCTTACCCTCCGTTATAAATATCGGCCTCTTTCAAGTATATATTTATCATAGCACAGCTCTTTTATTTCGCCAATTATCTAGCATAATTTATTCATTCTGAAAACGGTATGCATTCTCAAAAGTTACAGCACCATTAATTCTTTTTACTTCATCCGTACACTTTGGCTGTAGCTTCTTTAATGCTTCTTCATCCACTCCATGACTATATGCAATCACATGGGACAGCTTTGAGGTTTCCACCGCCAGCTTATACATTGCACGAGCCATTCGGTTCTCGCTATCTGGTGTGGTGCTAGAATACGTCCATTAAAACCTTGAACGGGTGGTCTGGAAACTCGTCAATCTCCGATATAGGAATATCCCGTATCTTGCTTAGCTTTGCTTCCTCACGGCTTTCGTCCGTCTGAAAAAGGTCATCGTATGCGGTCAGCTTGATTTTGGTTTCTCTGCTTCTCGCCAATCTCTGCCACCTCCTTTCCTAACTGCTCATAAGCTACGGCAACCTTGCCACTTTTGTCGTAAGCAAAAATACTTTTGCCTTCTGCGGTAGCTTCCACCGCACGGATAGAATGAGGTATCTCGGTATCAAATACCTTGATTTTCTTACCGTATGCACTTTTGACCGTTGCCGTAATTTCCTTAGAAATGTTGGTACGGGGCATTACCATAGTCATTAAGATACCGTCTATCCGCAGCTTGGGGTTGATTTGCCGTTTGACCATTGATACGGAGCGAAGTAAAAGCTCCAGACCTTTAGCCGAGAGATAGTGGGGCTGTGTAGGGATAATCACGCTGTCAGCCGCCGCCAGAGCATTGATGGTTATCATACCTAAGCTCGGCATACAATCAATAAGCACATAATCGTAATTCTTTTTAACCTCATTGACATAGGTTTTCAGCACACACTCACGGCTCATTGCATTGATTAGCCTTACCTCAAAGCCCGACAGCTCAATGTTTGACGGAAGCAGGTCAATGCCCTCTCTGTGGTGGATAATACCCGGTGAAACATCAAGCGTTTTATCGTCTATGATGTTCTGCATCACAGTAGAGAGCGTTATGGGAATATCGTCTGGTCTGTTATAACCCAGAGCCATCGTGAGATTTGCCTGTGCATCAGCGTCAATCAGCAGGACTTTTTTACCCTGTTGCACCAGACTTACGCCCAGATTGACCGCTGTGGTTGTTTTTCCGACACCGCCTTTCTAGTTAGTCAGAGCAATCACTTTGCAATTTGACATAGATGCGTCCTCCTTTCACATAGATTTAGCCACTTTGTCAAAGTGGTTATGTAAACAGTACCAGAGAACGCAAAAAAGCCGCCTACTCTTAAAATCAATAAGAATAAGCGGCTTTGTAATTTGCCTTAGACATATTCAATTTTCATTCTCTTGGTCGGTGTATTTATAACCTTAAAAATAAGCTCGTCAACACAATCCGTATATCTGCCTTGCTGAATGAGCTGATTTTTTAACTCTACAAGGCTATGTATCAAAAGTTTTCTTTCGTGGCTATCCAAATACAGATGATTAAATTTCTCTCTCATAAGCACACCTCCACTTCTTTAGCTTCATTATATTGGAAAGCAGGGAAAAGGACAAATCTGCAAAAAGGGACAAAAATAAGCGTACCACTATTTCTAATGATACGCCTATCCTCATTAAATCACTTCAAAATGCTTCAACGCATCCTTTATGGCTTCCACTTTCTCTGCTGTCGGATGCTTCCTCGGCTGTTTCAATTCCTCTACTGCGTTAGGAGCATCATACATCGGCAATCCCAAATTTCGCTTTACCTCTGCGATATATGCGGTATGTACCTTGAAGCCGTATTTCGCTTCTATGTACTCCTTAATCATTTTGTAGGTCACTTTTTCTTTGGGCTTGTACGCTTCGGCTCTTTTAGCAATACTATCTACCGGAATCTTGCCCTCGCCCTCTCCAAACTCCACATCAATGTGGATATAACTGTCGGCTTTTTTGTGGGACAAAAGAACTACCGTCTCAACATGAAACGTCGAAGGAAACATATCGACACAACAGACCTTTTTCACTTCATATCCTCTCGCCTGTAAAACTTCAAGATCTCTTGCCAGACTGGTCGGCTTGCAGGAAATATAAACCATCTGAGGCACATTGTAACGAATGATTTTTTCCAAAGCTTTTGGATTGATTCCGTCCCTTGGTGGATCAAGTACAATATAATCCGGCTTTTCTTCAATGCTGTCAATGACTTTGAGTACATCCCCTGCGATAAACTCGCAGTTATGTAAACCATTTAACTGTGCATTCTCTTTGGCAGCTTCCACTGCTTCCTCAATGATCTCCACACCGATCACTTTTTTAGCTACCGGAGAAAGCATCTGTGCGATCGTTCCAGTTCCGGAATACAGATCAAATACAATTTTACCATGTTCCGCAATATCTGCGTCTGTTCCGCTTGGAAGTGCATCTCCGATAAACTCTCTGGCAGTCTGATATAGCACCTCTGCACCCAGGGAATTTGTCTGAAAAAAAGAAAATGGTGTGATCTTAAAGCGAAGCCCTAACAATTCCTCGTAAAAGAAATCCTGTCCATATAAAACATCCGTGCCTTCATTCGTCACGGTATCTGCCACATTGTCATTTCTCGTATGCAGAATACCTGTCATGATACCTTTGTAATCTGCTGCAAGAAGAGCAGCTTTCCAGCCCTCTAATAATTCCTCTTCCGTTCCTGCAAATGCGTTTTCCTGTGCATTGTTCAACGTACTTTCAACTTCATCCATCTGTGCTGCGGCAATTCCCGGAAAATCCGTCTGCGTTGTAGTCACCAGATCTACTAATATTTCCCCTGTTTTGACTGCCTTACGGACAAGCAGATGTCTCAAATATCCGGTGTGACGCAGTTTATGGTAATAGGTGATATTTTTTTCACGAAAATAAGCAAGTGTGACAGACAGGATCTTTCTGAAATCCTCATCCACGATCTGGCAGTTTTCCACCGTCACAATATCATAAAAGCTTCCACGCTTATGCATGCCAAGTGCTAACGGTCCATCCTTAAATTCATCCCCAAAGGAAAATTCCATTTTATTGCGGTATCCGGTCTGCCTTGGACTTTCCTTGATTCCCAGAAACTGGTAATCCCGGTTTTCCTGATCGATCACATCATCCATTAATTTTTTTACCTGTTCTGCTTTCATCTCAAGCTGCCTGTCGTATGGAAGTGTCTGATAAGTACATCCTCCACATTCCCCGGCATGGACACATCCTGTTTTGTCCCCTTCCAGCGGTGACTTTTCCAATACCTCTAAAAGTCTGCCCTCTGCCTTTCCTTTGCGGATTTTATTGATGGAAGCAGACACTTTCTGTCCCGGTATCGTATTTTTTACAATAACCTGTCTGCCATCCTCTGTTCTGATAATTCCCTTATTTGGAAAGTCTACGCGCTCGATCACGCCTTCTATGATTTGTCCTTTTTTCATAAATTCCTCGCATTTTTATTTCATCAACTATAAAATTGTCCATGATTCCATTGACATTTTATTAACTTCACAGTTTTCTATTTCTTTTATCTGTTACACAAGAAAAAAGGGCTGCATCCGCAGCCCTCCAGATTATTTTTATTCTTCTTCTTTTTTCTCTGCTGGTTTTGCCGGCTCTTCTTCGTCCTCTTCATCTTCGAAGAAATCGTCTTCATAATCATCTTCAAACTCGTCTTCAAAATCTTCCAGATAATCTGGTGTAAAGAAACGATATACGCCATATACTGCTGCTGCATCTGCTGCAATAATACCGATGATTGCAAAAATCCATACAACCTTTGATGTTTTCTTTTCTTCTGCTTCTTTTTTGTTTAATAATTCATTCAACTTTGTCATATTGATCAGATCCTCTTTCTTATTGAGTAAGTCGTTTAACTTTGTCGCATTTCAAAATCTTCATTTTTGTTCCTCCTTCCAACGCTCCAGATACTGTTTGCATAGGGCAT
>ENA-UEOJ01001121-UEOJ01001121.1-human-gut-metagenome-genome-assembly--contig:-NODE-1121-length-19819-cov-10.122683_pt1 | contig 19819 bp, 19 predicted proteins | sample MGYA00242885_ERZ507886 | MGnify/ENA primary metagenome ERZ507886 (study PRJEB26167, sample SAMN06115505) | human gut metagenome | host: Homo sapiens | place: China:Anhui | collected 2015-08-07... | reverse complement strand
ATCGCTTCATCTTACATTTTCACGCTGAAACCGGGTGACAAGGTAACGATGAGTGGTCCTTACGGAGACTTCCACCCGATCTTCGATTCTAAGAAGGAAATGATTTGGGTAGGTGGTGGTGCCGGTATGGCTCCGTTGCGTGCGCAGATTATGCACATGACCAAGACACTGCACACTACCGACCGTGAACTTCACTATTTCTATGGTGCGCGTGCATTGAACGAAGTATTCTATCTGCAAGATTTCCAACAATTGGAAAAAGACTTCCCGAACTTCCACTTCCATCTGGCTTTGGACCGTCCGGATCCCGCAGCCGATGCAGCAGGCGTGAAGTATACCGCAGGTTTCGTTCACAATGTGATGTATGAAACTTATCTGAAGGATCACGAAGCTCCCGAAGATATTGAATACTACATGTGTGGTCCCGGCCCGATGTCTAATGCAGTCGTTAAGATGCTGGATAGCCTGGGTGTTGAGCCTGCTTCTATCATGTATGACAACTTCGGCGGATAAAAGCAATACTCCATAAAGGAGTAAAAAGATAACCTGAAAAGAGATAGCAAGTTGCTTAATATATAGCGACTTGCTATTTTTTTTATTATATAATTAGAAATAATCGTAAGAATTTGACGCACAACCGAATAAAAAATAGTAACTTTATAAACGAATTAAAGAAAAGTATGGCCAAGAACACAAATATACAAGTAACTGATAACTTGACAGATAACTTTCATGGTTATGCTGCATTGCTTCGCAAAATCAAACAACGGGTACTGATTGCCCAGCAACGAGTAATTTATGCCGCCAACGAAGAAATGCTTCGGATGTATTGGGACGTTGGCGAAATGTTACAGCAAAGCCAAGATGCAGATGGCTGGAGCAAGAAAACCTTGCAACGGTTGGCTGTGGATTTGAAGAACGATTATTCCGAGATAAAGGGATTTACTGTACGCAATATGCAATATATGGTGCAGAGCATTACCAATCACTGGACGACACGCTATCTGCAAGAAGCCATCAAACTTGATGACTATTGCAAGCATGGAGCGTTGGCAAACAACTTCACTGAACCCCTGCCTGTTTCGGAAGCAAATGATGTGAAATCAATGCTCAAAGACCCATATATATTTGATATGCTGACTTTTAAGAGCAAAGATCGTATCAAGGCTGAATATGCCTTGCGTGATATTCAGAAGCCTATCGGAATTTCCGATTATGAATTAGGACAAGCCTTGCCTAAAGACTTCCGAGGCAGTTTGCCTACGATTGAAGAAATCGAGAAAGAACTGGAATCTAACAGGGAATGAACAAAATACACAAAAACATTAAATCATATTACAATCTTATGTTAAAGAAATTGTTACTTGCTTCATGCTTGTTTGTTTCAATAAACATCCAGGCTCAAAATGCCGATGTACGAATCGGACAGCTTATCAATGAAAGTAATTGGTTTGAATTGGAACATGAGTTGAAAGCAACTCCGGCTAATTCCATATCGCCATTTTTACGGCAGTTGGCTACAGCCATGACGCATCATTATTTCAACAGACCGGACTCGGCATGTACCGTACTTGCTGATCTGCTGAACAATCATCAGCAAGAGTTGGGAGACTACACCATGAATATGGTTATTCTGTATAGTATCAATCTGGCGAGAACCGGCCATTACAATGATGCAGCCGGACTGCTACAGAATCTCTATGACCAACTGACAGCTATGGGAACTGACAGTACCCTAACCGAACCATATAAAGCCCAAGCACAGCAGTATCGTGCTCTGGCTGCTTGCGATCCTCTTTATCAACCGCTTTACAAATCGGATGAATACCGTATCCCGATGGTAATTGGTGATAAAGATGGGCAACGCTCCATTGAGATGAATGGAAGTATCAATGGAAAAGAAGGGCGTTTCCTGTTCGATACAGGAGCCGGCGGGAACCTGATAACTCCCAAATTGGCAAGGGCATATGGATTGCGTTCTCTGGATACAGACATCACTGTAGGAGGTATTGGGGGGATGAAGCAGGGAGGCTATGCCATTGCAGACACGTTGCGTATCGGCGGGTTGACTTGGCTGAATGTGCCTTTTGCTGTAATTGATACCCAAACAGGGCATGAAGAAGCCGATAAGTATAATGAAAAATTTCAGCTTCCCCCTGTTATCGGACTTCCTGTCATGCTATGTATGCAGGAAATTCAATTGGACTTTGCACACCGAGAAATTATTATCCCGGCCATACCTACTCCTAATCCACTGGGCAAAAGTAATCTCATACGTACTGATACAGAAGGATTGCAGTTAAAAACACCCGATGAAACCGGGAATCATGTCTATTTCCATTTTGATACAGGCTGTTACTACACTTATATGCAGCCTACCTGGTACAACCGTCACAAAAAAGAAGTGGATTCAGCCGGTGTACCAGATTCACTTCGTATGGCAGGAATTGGAGGAGTATCAATTACCCGCACTTATAAGTTGCCGCATATGAAAATCCGTATAGGAAATGGCACAGCAATGATTGATTCAGTCAATGTGAATACAGGTATTGATTTGCATTCTGGACAAGTGAAGACAACTTCCTTTTCCGATGGCGCAGAAGACGGTGTGCTCGGCTTAAACGCACTGGAAAAGTTCTCCAAAGTGATTATCAACTTAAAGGATATGTATATGGAAGCTATTCCATTTACAGAGAAACAGTAAACGCATTATATTCAATAGAATGTAAGGGAGAACCTGACGGTAATGTACCGAACGATTCTCCCTTTTCTTTTACTCTTCAAAAAAGCAGCAGATATTCCACCTTGCTTCTCTACTCGATGCCCGGAACATGGCTCTTTCATTTAAACTTGAAACAAACTGATAACCACTGATTATGCTGTTTCTACATCAACATAATCAGTGGCATTTATACCTACTTAGTGTCAATAGTGACATTAGATTACTTCTAAATGCCTATCAATCAAAATATTGAAAATTCAAAGCATTTTTAAATGAAAAAGCTGTGTGCTCGGAACTACTTTACCTTTATATTTTGAATAATGTAAGCAAAATATGCTACCTTTGCTATCGGCTTAAACAACGAACTAAAACAAGAAGTGGAATATCAATCATAAATTGCACCGAAATAAAGAAGAGTTTGCCAATATTGGCAAACTACATGAGTTAAGAAATAACAAAAGCGTTAAATCTTCACCCTTTAGAATGTACCGTTAAAGTTTACGACCATATTTCTGACTTATTGCTTGCAAATTATTGGGTAATAACCAGTTGTATATACTTTATTATGAATGTTCACTTACAGGATGCAATGCGGAATCCTTCCGCTGTCACTTTTATCCATCGGAGTATCATCATCATGAGCCTGATGAAGGGGAAAGAATAAAATCCGGTATTATATCCGTGATTACAAATAAAATATTTATCTTTGCCTTATGAAGGGAAAATACAATATGGGTAATTGGATTACACCTTTATCGGCTGATGTGAACAATAATGATGTAGCGTGGTCTGTTTTAGTCGGAGGTGTAGCTTTTACTATAGTGTTTGCCATGATTGGAAATAAAATCTTAAAATCGGAGGTCTTTATGGATATGCTTGCTATGACCTATATAATAGTGAGTGTTATTGGAGTCGTTTTTTTTGATATGGCTTTACACTAAGTCCGGTAAAAAGTGGCCGGAGAATCTGTAACTTCCATTCCAAACCCTATATCTATTATATTATGAAACAATTATTTATCTATTCTATTCTTTGTTTAAGCCTGGCAGCTTGCGGCGGAAAAAAGAACAATGCGGCAGAACCTCAGGAAACACCTGCTGCCGATAGTATTGTGGAAGAAAAGATAGTAGCACTTCCTCCATTGGAAGAAGGCGACGTCTTTCTGAAAGATAAGGACCCCTTCGGTGAAGTGGTGGAACTGCAGGGAAACCATATAGTGGAACCGGATACGTTTATTTTTAAACCTGCTTCTCCGAATATGGTGATAAAGGATAGCCTGATGATTATGCAAAGTCGGAATGCGCCTTTTTATATATTCCGTTATCCTGAGTTTACTTACATAAAAACCGTCGGAAGAACCGGTAACGGACCGGATGAATTTGTTGCGCCTTATGTGATAGCTTCCCTTAATCCTGCTTATTTGTGTTATTTGTTCGAACGACCTAAAGGAATGCTTTACGGGCTTGATAAAAAGCTGGAGATACATCCGATACAAAAGATACATAGTTCAAAGTCGATGTGGGACTATATTGAACACATCTATGCTGCCGGTAAGAATAGTTTCGTTTATCCCAAAGGACGAAATATATATCGGGCTACTTTGGAAGGAGATTCCGTCAGGACAGAAGAAATAAAGGACATGACCCTGAAACAGGCAAAGAAGATGCCGGCTACCGGTTGCCTTGGTATCAATCCGGCGCGTCATCGAATGGTTTATGCATATAAATATGCCAGAATTATAAAGTTCATGGACTTGGACAGTAATGCAGAACGTACGCTTAACTTCCAGCAGTCCGGTTTTGACGAAGGGACTCTGCACATCGCAGATGGGCTGGATGCTAATGTGACGTATTATATGCAGGTGCTTCCGACCCGTGACTATGTATATATCACTTATTCGGGAAGAACGCCTTATGTAGTGGCAGCGGAGAACAACAAAGGGAAGCATTATATGTACGTTGAGAAATACGACTGGAATGGGAATCCTGTAAAGAAGTATAAGTTGAATGACTTTTGTGTATATACGGTTTTGGACGAAAAAACGAACCGTTTGGTATTGTCCACTTATTACTATGATGACCCGTTGGTGGTATATCAGTTGGATTGATGCAGAGAATATGTTTGTCGATTAAAGAAAATAAGCCCGGTAAAATGAACTTTTATCGGGCTTTTTCTTTACTTTTGTATAAAAGGAAAAAGGTTATGATTAAGAATATATTGACAAATTTAAAGATTGAGCAGCTGAATGCAATGCAGGAGGCGGCTATAGATACTTGGAAAGAAGGAAAAGACCTGATTTTATTGTCACCTACAGGCTCCGGCAAGACTTTGGCTTATCTGTTGCCTTTGTTACAGAGCTTGAAACCTGATGTGAAAGGTGTTCAGGCCATAGTGCTTGTACCCTCCCGCGAACTGGCTTTGCAGATAGACCAAGTTTTCAAATCCATGAATACACCCTTTAGGGCTGTGAGCTGCTATGGCGGACGCCCTGCCATGGAAGAGCACCGTACTATCAAAGGAGTGCAGCCTTCGGTCGTCATAGGTACTCCGGGGCGTATGAATGACCATCTTTCGAAACAAAATATCGATGCAGAAACAGTGACTACATTAGTCATTGATGAGTTTGATAAATGTCTGGAGTTTGGTTTTCAAGAAGAAATGGCTACCGTTATCGGGCAGTTGCCCCGTTTGAAGCGGCGTTTTTTGCTTTCGGCTACCGATGCCGAGGAGATTCCTCAATTTACGGGTCTGAACAAAACGATTAAGTTGAATTTCTTGAATACCGAGGAACAAACAGTGCAGCGCTTGCATTTATATAAAGTGCTCTCTCCCGGAAAAGATAAACTGGAGACATTGTATAAATTGCTGTGTACATTGGGCAGTGGCTCTACATTAGTATTTTGTAATCATCGTGAAAGCGTGGAGCGGGTAGGGAAGTATCTTCAATCCAAAAAATTCCAATGTGGTATTTTTCATGGCGGTATGGAACAGGACGACCGTGAACGTTCATTGTATAAATTCCGTAACGGTAGTTGCCATGTCTTGATATCCACAGACCTTGCCGCCCGCGGACTAGATATCCCCGAGATAGAAAATGTGGTTCATTACCATCTCCCGGTCAATGAAGACGGATACATCCATCGTAACGGCCGGACAGCCCGTTGGGAAGCTGAAGGAAATTCTTATATTCTACTCCATCAGGAAGAAATGCTCCCTGAATACTTGACGGAAGTCCCTGAAGAATTCCTCTTACCCGAAGTGACTCCCAAGCCGTCATTACCCGAATTTGTGACCTTATATATAGGAAAGGGCAAAAAAGATAAAATCAATAAGATAGATATTGTAGGGTTTCTCTTTAAAAAAGGTAACCTGAATAAAGATGAAATTGGGCGGATTGATGTGAAAGACCATTATTCGTTTGCCGCAGTATCTCGCAAAAAGATAAAGCAAACACTTCATTTGATACAGAATGAGAAAATAAAAGGGGTGAAAACGCTGATAGAAGAAGCGAAATAGTGTCATTATGTCATTTTACAACTCCTAATAATGAACGAATAATTCTAAAAGATTATTTTTATATGCTTTAAATCATTGTTTGTTGGAGTATAGCTTACAAAATGAAAGCATTAAAAAATAGATTTAACTAATTTGAAAGAAAATTATGTGGAAAATCGTAATTTTATTAGCGTTTTTTTTGGAAAGCTGAAAATAATGTGTAAATTCGCAAATGTAAGACATAAACAAATTGTATAACCAAAACTAACTTCAAATGAAAAAGCATAATTTCAATGCGGGACCATCTATCTTGCCTCGCGAGGTTATAGAGAAAACAGCTCAGGCTATTTTGGATTTTAATGGCTCCGGGCTTTCTTTGATGGAAATCAGTCATCGTGCTAAAGATTTTCAGCCTGTGGTAGACGAAGCAGTCGCTTTGTTCAAGGAATTGTTAAACATTCCTGAAGGGTATTCGGTACTGTTCTTGGGTGGTGGCGCCAGCTTGGAATTCTGTATGGTGCCTTTCAACTTCCTTGAAAAGAAAGCTGCTTATCTTAATACCGGTGTTTGGGCGAAGAAAGCAATAAAGGAAGCGAAAGCGTTTGGCGAAGTCGTAGAAGTGGCATCTTCTGCGGAAGCAACGTATACGTATATCCCGAAAGATTATACTGTTCCTGCCGATGCGGATTACTTCCATGTCACCACCAATAATACAATTTATGGTACGGAGCTTCATGAGGATTTGGACTCTCCGGTTCCTATGATTGCCGATATGTCATCTGATATTTTCTCTCGTCCGATTGATGTTTCTAAATATATCTGCATTTACGGCGGTGCACAAAAGAATCTGGCTCCAGCCGGTGTTACTTTCGTTATTGTGAAGAATGATGCTTTGGGCAAGGTATCACGCTATATTCCTACTATGCTGAACTATCAGACCCATGTGGACGGAGGTTCTATGTTCAATACACCTCCTGTTCTTCCTATCTATGCAGCGTTGCAGACTTTGCGCTGGATTAAGGCTAACGGTGGAGTGGCAGAAATGCAGAAGCGTGCCAAAGAGAAAGCCGAAATGCTGTATGCGGAAATTGACCGTAACAAGTTGTTCCGTGGTACAGTAACGGATAAGGCGGACCGTTCTTATATGAATATCTGTTTCGTTATGAATGATGAATACAAAGATTTGGAAGCAGACTTCCTGAAGTTTGCAACCGAAAAAGGTATGGTAGGTATTAAAGGTCATCGCTCTGTGGGTGGCTTCCGTGCATCTTGTTATAATGCCATGCCGAAAGAAAGTGTTCAGGCTTTGATAGATTGCATGCAAGAATTCGAGAAACTTCATTAATTGATTTATAAGAATAAGGGCGTGCTGTGAGTACGTCCTTATTTATTAATACAAATAAGACCATGAAAGTATTAGTAGCAACAGATAAACCGTTTGCTAAAATTGCAGTAGACGGTATTCGCAAAGAGATAGAAGCAGCAGGTTATGAACTGGCATTATTGGAGAAATATGGAGAAAAGGCAAAATTGCTGGAAGCGGTTAAAGATGCCGATGCCATTATTATCCGTAGTGATGTAATTGATGCTGAAGTATTGGACGCTGCTAAAGAGTTAAAAATTGTAGTGCGTGCCGGAGCAGGGTATGACAATGTGGATTTGGAGGCTGCTACGGCTCACAATGTATGTGTCATGAATACTCCGGGACAAAACTCCAATGCTGTGGCCGAACTGGCTTTCGGGTTGATGGTGATGGCTGTCCGCAATATGTATAACGGTGCTTCGGGTACTGAATTGAAAGGTAAGAAACTGGGTATTCATGCATACGGTAATGTGGGACGTAATGTAGCTCGTATTGCCAAAGGCTTTGGTATGGACATCTATGCATACGATGCTTATTGTCCGAAAGAGGTCATTGAAGCAGACGGTGTGAAGGCGGTTGCATCTACCGAAGAATTGTATGCTACTTGTAATATTGTATCTCTGCATATTCCTGCTACTCCTGAAACAAAGAATTCTATCAATTATGATTTGGTAGACAAAATGCCTAAAAACGGTCTGCTGGTTAATACCGCACGCAAGGAAGTTATTAATGAAGCCGACTTGCTGCGTCTGATGAATGACCGTCCTGATTTGGAATATGTTACTGACATTATGCCTGTACATCATGCCGAATTTGCTGACCATTTTCCGGGTCGTTATTTCTCTACACCGAAGAAAATGGGCGCCCAAACTGCCGAAGCGAATATAAATGCCGGTATTGCAGCTGCCAGGCAGATTGTGGGTTTCCTGAAAGATGGTTGCGAAAAGTTTCGCGTAAATAAATAAGTATTTATAACTTATAAATCTAATATTCTATGGCTATAATAAAACCCTTCAAAGGCATTCGCCCTCCGAAAGAACTGGTGGAGCAAGTCGCTTCCCGTCCTTATGATGTGCTTAATTCGGAAGAAGCCCGTGAAGAAGCAAAGGGTAATGAGAAATCACTTTATCATATCATCAAACCGGAAATAGACTTTCCGGCAGGTACAGACGAGCATGATGCGAAGGTGTATGACAAGGCTGCTGAGAATTTCCGGATGTTTCAGGACAAAGGTTGGCTGGTGCAGGATGAAAAGGAAAATTATTATGTGTATGCACAGACCATGAATGGTAAGACTCAGTATGGTTTGGTAGTAGGTGCCTATGTTCCCGATTATATGAATGGTATTATCAAGAAGCATGAATTGACCCGCCGTGACAAGGAAGAAGACCGGATGAAACATGTACGTGTGAATAATGCCAACATTGAACCGGTATTTTTCGCTTATCCCGATAATGCAGAACTGGATGCTATTGTTAAGAAATACACTTCTCAAAAACCGGAATATGATTTTATAGCTCCGGGTGACGGCTTCGGCCATTCATTTTGGGTTATAGACCGGGAAAATGATATTGAAGCCATTACTAAAGCTTTTGCCGCAATGCCTGCATTATATATTGCTGACGGCCATCACCGCTCGGCTGCCGCAGCACTGGTCGGAGCAGAAAAGGCAAAGCAGAATCCAAATCATAAAGGTGATGAAGAATATAATTATTTCATGGCAGTCTGTTTCCCGGCTAATCAGTTGACTATCATCGATTATAATCGTGTGGTGAAAGATTTGAACGGCTTGACTCCCGAAGAGTTCTTAGCGGCTGTCGGAAAGAACTTTGTCATCGAGGAAAAGGGCGTGGAAATCTATAAACCGCAAAGCCTCCATAATTTCTCCCTTTATCTGGAAGGCAAATGGTACAGCCTGACTGCCAAGGAGGGAACTTATGATGATAATGATCCTATCGGAGTATTGGATGTAACTATTTCTTCTAATCTGATATTGGATGAAATCCTTGGTATTAAAGATCTTCGTTCTGATAAACGAATCGATTTCGTGGGTGGTATCCGTGGCTTGGGAGAACTGAAAAAGCGTGTAGACAGTGGCGAGATGAAAGTTGCTTTAGCGCTCTATCCTGTTTCAATGAAACAGCTGATGGATATTGCCGATACCGGCAACATTATGCCGCCGAAGACTACTTGGTTTGAACCAAAACTTCGTTCGGGATTGATTATTCATAAACTGAATTAATTTTTTGGAGAGGTGTATCAGAAGAAACTTTGGAGTCTTGATACACCTCTAAAACAATACAGTGATAAGAAGAAATCCAACTCTTCATATTCGGAAATGATTTATTATTGTTGTTGTATAGGTGTAATATAGATAAATTGTTGTTAGGACAAAAGAATAAATTTCTTTCCCTTTGTTTATTGCGAACAAATATCTAATTTCGCGGCGATTTTAAGAAGATAGACTATAATGACTAACAACAAGACTAAAGGATTTATCCTTGGAGCGATTGCAGCAGCCAGTTACGGCATGAACCCCCTTTTCACTCTTCCCCTTTACAGTGCAGGAATGAGCGTAGATACGGTATTATTTTACCGTTATTCGCTGGCTGTTATCGTTCTTGGCATTATGATGAAATTTCAAAAGCAATCTTTTGCCATAAAAAGAGTAGATGTGCTGCCACTCTGCATAATGGGATTATTGTTTGCTTTCTCTTCTTTGTTCCTTTTCATGAGCTACAACTATATGGATGCAGGCATTGCTTCTACCATTCTGTTTGTTTATCCGGTATTAGTGGCTATTATTATGGCGGTGGTCTTTAAAGAGAAGGTTTCCCCCATTACGATGTTTTCCATTGCTCTTGCCTTTGTAGGTATATCCATGTTGTGCAAGAGTCCGGGCGGACAGACACTCAGCCTGGTAGGAATCACATTTGTCTTCCTTTCTTCATTGTCTTATGCCATTTATATAGTGGGGGTCAATCGCTCATCGCTCAAAGATATGCCGATTGCCAAACTTACCTTTTATGTTTTGTTGTTCGGATTATCGGTGTATGTAGTGCGTTTGCAGTTCTGTACAGAATTGCAGGTCATTCCAACGCCGATGCTATGGATAAATGCTGTTTCGCTGGCAGTCTTTCCTACTGTCATCTCACTGGTGACAATGACTAAGGCTATTCATTATATAGGTTCTACTCCAACTGCCATCTTGGGTGCATTGGAGCCGGTTACCGCTTTATTTTTCGGGGTACTGGTATTCGGTGAACAGTTGACTCCACGCATTATTTTGGGTATCTTGATGGTGATTACCGCAGTAACTCTGATCATTGGAGGAAAATCATTACTGAAGAAAAGAAAGATTAGAGTAAAACACAGCAGATAAAACGGATTGTTGTATCTTTGCCCTTGCAACAAATTATTATATTTTAAACAATGAAAAAGCAATTTATGCAATGGGCAGGACTTGGAATGTGGGTAGCACTGACCCTGTCTGCATGTACCCCTACAAAAAGAGAAGTAGGTAATCTGAATGTTATTCCTCAACCGCAAGAGGTCGTTCAAAATTTTCAGGAAAATCCTTTTGTTATTCATTCGGGCACAAAAATTGTTTATCCGGCAGGTAATGAAAAGCTGGAACGGACAGCGGAATTTTTGGCTTCTTATATAAAAGAAGCCACGGGACTTACCGTTCAATGTACGACAGAGAATAAAGAAAGTGATGCCATCATTCTGTCTGTTGATACTGCTATAAAACAAAAAGAGGGATATCGGCTGGAGGTAACATCCAATAATATCCGTTTGGCAGGTGGAAGTGAAGCGGGAGTGTTTTATGGTATTCAGACTTTACATAAATCTATGCCGGTGACGAAGGATAGAGAGTCGGCATCTGCCATTCCTGCCGGTATCGTCAATGATTATCCCCGTTTTGATTATCGCGGATTTATGGTCGACGTAGGTCGTCATTATTTTCCGGTTTCTTATCTGAAGCAGATTATCGATATGCTGGCGTTACATAATATTAATTATTTTCATTGGCATCTTACGGAAGATCAAGGGTGGCGAATTGAGATTAAGAAATACCCTAAGCTGACCGAAATAGGTTCGACGCGCCCACGTACCTTGATGGATTGGAGCACAAGAGAATACGACGAGACTCCACACAGCGGATTTTATACTCAGGAAGAAGCAAAGGAGATTGTGAAATATGCAGCAGACCGTTTTATTACAGTTATTCCCGAAGTAGACCTTCCGGGACACATGATGGCTGCATTGGCTTCATATCCCGAATTGGGCTGTACCGGAGGTCCGTATGAAATACCGTGCGAATGGGGAGTTTTCCCGGATGTGCTGTGTGGCGGAAATGCGAAGGCTTTGGAGTTTGCCAAAGATGTATTAAATGAAATAATGGATATTTTTCCTTCCCCTTACATTCATATCGGTGGAGACGAATGTCCGAAGGTACGCTGGAAAGAATGTCCTAAGTGTCAGGCGAAGATTCGCGAACTGGGACTGAAGGATACTCCTAAACACAATAAAGAAAACCGGTTGCAGACCTATTTTATGGCTGAAGTCGGAAAAGTAATCAGTGAGAGAGGACGTAAGATGTTGGGATGGGATGAAATGCTTGAAGGGGGCTTGGCTCCGGGGGCAACCGTTATGTCGTGGACAAGTCCCCGAGGCGGCATAGAGACAGCGCGTCTGCATCATAACGCTATAATGACTCCCATTCAATACCTCTATTTCAGTAATCCTACCTACAATCGCATCAAGGGAACAAAGAGCCTTGAGCGTGTTTATACTTTCGAACCGGTATCGGATGAATTGACAGAGGAAGAAAAACAATATATCATAGGGGCTCAAGGATGTATCTGGACTGAATGGACTCGTGACAGTCTTAAGATGGAATGGCAGATTCTTCCTCGTATGGCAGCCCTTTCCGAGATTCAATGGACAGAACCTGCGCATAAGGATTTTGACGGTTTCCTGAATCGTCTTCCGGCTTTATTGGCTATTTATAAAGATCGTGGTTATGATTTCCGTCAGGATATTTATGATGTTACCATCCAGGTTGTTCCCGAAGAACAAGAAGGAAAAGCTAAAGTCTTTTTTCTTACTTTCGATAACGCCGAAGTGCACTATACATTAGACGGCAGCGAGCCCAATGCCCAATCTTCTCTTTACACAGATACATTGCACCTGGATAAGGATGCAGTTATTCAGGCAATAGCCGTTCGTCCGCAAGGCAATAGCAGTATCAGTAAGGAAGAAATTCATTTCAATGCTGTTACCATGAAGCCTGCGACGCTGAATGTAGAACCTCACAAATCATATACTTCTCAAGGAGGAAGTACATTAACAGACGGACTTTATGGAGACTTGAACTACCGTTCCGGCCGTTGGGTCGGTTTTTATGGTAACAATCCGGATATCACCATTGATATGCAGGAGCCGAAAGAAATCTCATCGGCCTTTATCAATACATTATTGAATCCGGGAGATGCCATATTCGGAGCGACCGGTCTGAAAATAGAAATCTCCGATGATGGAAAAGTTTTCCGTGAGATAGCCTCTAAGAAGATTCCCGTATTGGAAAAAGGAACAAAGATGCAAATTCGTAAAGAAGAGATTTCGTTTGATAAAGTCAAAACCAGATATGTACGGATAATTGCAGAGACAACTTCAAAACTTCCTGCCTGGCATTCCATGCCCGGAAAGAACGCTTTCTTGTTTGTGGATGAGATAGGAGTGGAATAATATAAAATTAAAAGGAGGCAAAACTAAACCGGCCTATCCCATCGTCAGCTGTAGGGGCAGGGTTTGCCTGCCCGAAGACATAAAGCTAATTGTTTTCGGGCGAGCGAACCTTGCCCCTACGAACGAAACGACAGTTTTGACACATCCTCTTTCTTTGAATCGAAATTGTGAAAGAAAAATTGTATGTTAAAAATCTATTATGATTAAGTGCCTATCCTTTGTCCGACTGTTCCTTACGAGAAATCTCTCAAATCCTTTTGAAGTTTCTTTCGGGCAAAGTGCAAACGGCTTTTGATTGTTCCGATGGGCAAGTCCATTTTTTCTGCTATCTCTTTATATTTCAGTCCTGATACAAACATCATAAAAGGCTGTTTCGTGTCATCGGGCAATTTGTTGATTATCCTATACAGCAGTTTTAAATCATAAGTTTCTTCAAATTTGTCATCATCTTTGGCTACCTGAATCTGTGCATAGTCCGTGAAGTTGGAATCCAGGAAATTAAGCTCACGAACAGAACGGCGGTAATTATTGATGAATAAATTACGCATGATGGTATACATCCATCCTTTAAAGTTTTCCTGGCGGATAAATTTCTGTGTATTATCCAGAGCCTTTAAGATAGAATCTTGTACCAAGTCGTTTGCAGAATCCTGATTTGCAGTCAATTTAAAAGCGAAGCTCATAAGTTCCGGTTGCATCGCTACTATTTTATTTATGATTTTAGAGTTTTCCATATCCTTCTTTTGTTGTTTTACGATATACAAAGGTCCGTTTTATGCAAGAAAAAAGAAATGGCGATTTATCCGAAAAACTTGGCAATTATTCCTTAATGCATGGAGAAGGCCGGTAAAGAACTAAAATAAAAGGAGGGTAGTAATTGTGTACTTCGATTATATTCTATACATTTGTGATAACGGATAAAAACAGAAGAATACGATGAATATTAATAAAATTATAGCTGGTTATAGAGAGGCTTTTGGCGAAAAGGCTGAACTTTCGCATTCTGCCGTCCCAATGTCCTGCTTTAAAGTGATGTACCACACCATGCGCAACAGTTGTCTGTTCGATACCTATGCATGGGGAAAAATCAGAGAAAGAATCAATGGATAATTTTGCGGCAATAGACTTTGAAACGGCAAATAATGAGCGCACCAGTGTGTGCAGTGTGGGTGTTGTGATAGTAAAGGATGGTGAGATTGTAGATAAGTTTTATAGTCTTATTCATCCCGAACCGGACTATTATTTGTATTGGAACACACGTGTACACGGGCTGACTCGGGAAGATACGGCCAATGCTCCTGTTTTTTCCGAAGTATGGAAACAAGTAGAACCCAAAATCACAGGACTTCCGTTGGTTGCGCATAACAAGGCGTTTGATGAAGCCTGCCTGAAAGCAGTATTCAGAACCTATTGTATGGATTATCCTGATTATGAGTTTTATTGCACTTATCAGGCATCACGCAAACTAAAAGGGTTACGGAATCATCAGCTACATACGGTGGCCGAGTTCTTCGGGTTTGATTTGAAGAATCACCATCACGCATTGGCAGATGCGGAAGCTTGTGCATGGATAGCCCGATATGTGTTGTAATTTTTATATTTTTCCAATAATAATGATTTCCTTTGATGATGATACAAGAAGATACATATAAAACGATAATCGGTGTAGCCGAAGGTATTTATACAGAGAAGAGAAGTAAATTTATAGCTATTGCCATTCCTGTACATACCGTTGAAGAGATAAAACAGCATCTTGATATTTATCAAAAAAAATACTATGATGCGCGTCATGTGTGCTATGCTTATATGCTTGGACATGAAAGAAAAGACTTTCGTGCCAATGATAACGGAGAACCGTCCGGTACTGCCGGAAAACCTATTTTGGGACAAATAAATTCTAACGGGCTGACCGATATTCTTATTGTTGTCGTGAGATACTTCGGTGGCATCAAACTGGGAACAAGCGGATTAATCGTCGCCTATAAAGCTGCGGCAGCAGAAGCGATAGCCAATGCCACAATAATAGAAAAAACGGTGGACGATGAGATTGCCGTTGCTTTTGAATATCCTTTTATGAATGACGTCATGCGTATCGTAAAAGAAGAAGAACCGGAAATCTTGGAACAGTCATACGATATGGATTGCCTGATGAAGCTCCGTATCCGCCGGTCTATGATGGAGAAATTGCGTGCTCGCTTGGAGAAAGTTGAAACAGCCCGAATTATCGAATAACCCTTTTGGCATTATTGTTGGTTCAATGGTGTTTCCGGGAGGCTTTGATTGAAACATGTTTGTAACATGAATGACACATCGCAGATATATCGGTTCTCTATCTTTGCAGTCGAAAATAAAAAGTCACATTAATAATAAAGATGAGAAGAACACTCGCAGCCGCTGTCTTTACAGCTTTAAGCATAGCAACCGCAGGTGCGCAACTAACTATTCCCAAGGAATATCTTCCTAAGGTTCACGGGACTATACGTAGTAAATACGAGCTTCAGACTACTACAGGCATGCAACGCTTTCAGGTAAGAAACGCCCGTGTCAGTTTGGACGGAAAGGTACTGCCGGTTATTGCATATAAGGCAGAAATAGATTTATCGGATGAAGGAAGCATCAAGATGCTGGATGCGTATGCCCGCTTCGTCCCTAATGATACATGGAATTTGACAATGGGACAGATGCGTGTTCCGTTTACTATTGATGCGCATCGCTCTCCTCATCAGCAATATTTTGCCAATCGCTCCTTCATAGCCAAGCAGGTGGGGAATGTGCGTGATGTGGGTGCTACCGGAGCTCTTGCTTTAGATGGTAATTTGCCGATGAAGTTGGAAGCCGGATTATTCAATGGCTCGGGACTGACTCAACAAAAAGAATGGCATAGCACCCTGAACTATTCAGCCAAGCTGCAATTAATGCCTTGGAAAGGTTATAACCTTACTTTAAGCACGCAAAAAGTACACCCGGATAAAAATAGTATCTATATGTATGACATCGGTACGTATTATGAATTTTCCAATTGGCATTTTGAGGTGGAATACTTATATAAAACATATGCCCACGATGCTTTTAAAGATGTGCACGCTTTTAATGGCTTTGTAAATTATGATTTGCCTATCAAGAAAGGGCTGTTTAAGAAAATTTCTTTCTTGGGACGATATGACAGTATGGGCGATCATAGTAACGGTGTTGCCAATGAAGAAGGACAACTTTATATCACGGACTATTCCCGTCAACGTCTGACCGGTGGCGTGACGCTGAGTTTCGGAAAAGCTTTTCAGGCAGATTTGCGTATCAATTACGAGAAATATTTTTATGATGACTTATCTCTGGCTAAAGAATCGGAGCAAGACAAATTCGTAATGGAACTGATGGTGAGATTCTAATCTCACCAACGTTCTTTCATCATTTCTTCCATTTTCAGCAGCTCATCTCTATATTGGGCAGCTTCGATAAATTCCAGTTTCCTGGCAGCTTCCTGCATTAATTTTCGTGTACGTTCGATAGCCTTTTCCATTTGAGGCTTAGACATGTATTGGACAACCGGATCGGCGGCAATACTGCCGTTGGATGGCTCAACGTATGCTTTCGGAACTTTTACTTCATCATCGGCATTGGTATTTCCTGTGCCCAGAAGAGCTGCATTGCGTGCACGTTTAATCTGTTTCGGAGTAATACCGTGCTCCTCATTGTAAGCCAATTGTTTTTCGCGGCGGCGGTTGGTTTCATCAATGGTCTTTTGCATGCTTTCGGTAATGCGGTCGGCATACATGATGACTTTTCCGTTGATGTTACGGGCAGCGCGTCCGGCCGTCTGTGTCAATGAGCGGTGAGAACGAAGGAAGCCTTCTTTATCGGTAGGTATTTTACCGATGCTTCTGATAGGTTTACCATTGTAATTGACTTGCCAATATCGGTGCTCTCCTAAATAGTCCGGGATCAGAAAACAAGAGTCTGTGGCACAGAAATCTAATGAACGGATTAGATTTTTATCTAATCGTATCACTTCCTGTCTTGTAGCTGAATGGTCTTTTGCTGAAATCGCCCAGCGTGAGATCTGCATCTTGTTTGCATCGAGTGCATATATGGAATCGAGGGAGTTGAACTGGAATGTTTCGGCCGAAAGCATTTCTTCCGGTCCTTCACCCCGTTTGCCAAAAGAAACAATATGTTTCCAATTCGGATATGTGAAAGCATGAAAATAATTGTCTGCGTTATGCAAATCCATTACAATAGCTATACTGTCTTTGACCACTACCCGGAATGGGTAGCGGAAGAGGGCAGTGTCCAGTTCGATCACCCGCGCACTTATTGCCTTTTCATTGGGAAAAGTCGAATATCGTGGGTAGTAAGTACCGGGGGAATCGGTACAGGAGATTATCGCACTGATACCTATTAATAATACGTATGCAAAACGTTTCACGATTATTCTAAACTTAAACCTGATATTTTATATTTTACTTTGTAGCTTCGGCAATCGACTGAACCATAACCATAGCAATGGGCATCATCATCATTTTCGCCTTGGGCCAATGCTTCAACATTCTGAAATGCCAGACTGTCCAATGTGCTTGTTTCATTATTGTAAAACAGGCTACACACAGCCACCAAACAACTTGTAATAAAAAGCAATTTTAATACTGTTTTCTTTTTCATGTTCCTTTTTTGAGCGTAAAAGTAATCTTCCGATTTAAGATTGTCAACTAAAAGTGGAAACACTTTGCTGTTTCCGGTGAAATGTTGCTAAAGTGTTGATTTTGCTTGTTCGTTTTGTTACTTTTGTCTCACAAATGAGATGAAAATGGAAAAACATAGATTTATTATAGTCTTTGGAGGGATATCGATTTTAACGATATTGGTCGTGTTTTTATCTTGTTGTTACTTTTCTCAAATTAAAAATGAGCAGATTCTTAAAGCAACTTATCTTTTTAGTCATGCAGTCGATCTGGAAAAGGAACTGATGCAACCGGAGTTTATCTCTTTCCCAAGATCTGATACCGGCATTTCTTCTGATTCTACTGTTATCGAGACCGAAAAGGGAAAAGTTGTTTATAAAAAAAATAAGCAGGCGGATAGTCTTGCTTTGATCGATAAAAGAGAATGGTTTTTTCAGATGTTCATTTCATTCGAAAATCCCAATCGTGCCTTTACCCTCGACAGTCTTTTTCAAGAAGAACTGAAAAGTGAAGGCATAATGGCCCGGACTGCCGTTTCTTTTTTACAGGGCGACAGCCTTGTCAGTTGTTCGAATAAGCCGTTATCTCGGGCAGGGATCGCTTTAGACCCCATTGTCTTTGGCGTAGAACAGGATCAAAGGCAAATAGAACTACAAGCGTATGTCCTGTTCCCCCATTCCTATTTATTTAGCCGGATGCCTTTGATTTGGGGGCTGATTTTGCTGTGGTGCATTCTTGTTATTATAATGTATATATGGCAACGCCGCAAAAAGGTGGAGTATAATAAAGCAGCTGTTGCTCCTGTTACGCCCGTACCGGCAGCGCTTTCTTCGGATGCTTCGGAGTGGATAGAGATAGCGCAGGATGTTTTTTTCAGCAAGAAAACGGGAGAATTGAAAGATCGGGATCATAAAGTTTTTTTGGCAAGAAACCGTTTACGTGCTTTTATCCGCTTTTTGGAAGCGCCGGATCATACTGTCAGCTATCCTGTTTTTTGTAATGATGTGTTAGGGCGGCCTTTGAGCGAAGATGAATCGACAGAAGAAAATAGGCAGCAAAACCGAGCGATAAAGAAATCTATGACGCAAACCATAATGCGACTGAGAGAAGATTTGACAACTTTTCCGGAGTTGTCTATTGAAAATGCTTCCGGTTTATCTTATCGCCTGAATATTGGAACTGTCCGGGAGAGCAACATCGGGCTGGAGGATACCCGTAGTAGGTCATGCGGATCATAACCGGGGCGTTCTTCAAAATTTGGCATATTCCTGCCATTTTCAGGACAACCGCATCAAAATTTTCCAGGGTTGTGATCTACATATGAAGTTTTCTGCAAATCCTCTATCACTCCATCACTCCAAAGGTTGTAGCTATTAATATTCAAGCGTCAGAGACAGTGATACAAGACATTTTCCTCTATCACTCCTCTATCACCTCTGGAACATGTTTTTTTGTTATATTATTGATAATCAGTATGCTGTATTCTATATGCTTTGGAAAAAGCATATAGAATAATCGAATAAACAAATGTAAAAATAATATAACAGGTATTAAATCGGCGAAATACGGTTCTTCATTCCACAAAAGCCCTCTCTTTTTTTGCCAAAGACAAGCAGATAATTCCGTAAACACCCCCATGTTGCCATCCTTAACACCCGGGTGTAGAAAGTCGGTACACCCGGGTGTTAAGGATGGCAACATGGGGGTGTCCGGCAACTAAAGTACCGTGCTAGACAATGAAAACCACCCGGTTTTACCTATTTTGCACTCGTTTTTACATAAAATAATCGCGTGATTTACAGGGATGAG
>ENA-UEOJ01001116-UEOJ01001116.1-human-gut-metagenome-genome-assembly--contig:-NODE-1116-length-19891-cov-5.556627_pt1 | contig 19891 bp, 10 predicted proteins | sample MGYA00242885_ERZ507886 | MGnify/ENA primary metagenome ERZ507886 (study PRJEB26167, sample SAMN06115505) | human gut metagenome | host: Homo sapiens | place: China:Anhui | collected 2015-08-07... | reverse complement strand
TTGATCTGCTTGTCAATGCCGACACTCATCATAAATTCTACCCAACGGTCGAAAATGGTATAGTCAAAAGCCCATGTGCCGTCCGCCCGTTTCATCCAAGTAACCATTGTATCAAAATAATCTTCCGTCTGACCGTTCCAGGGTTTGTGCATCAAAGTAGCCGTGATAATCTTTTGTCCGGCGTCTGCCAGCATTTTCATCAAAGGACGCATCGCGTCTAAATGCTCCTGACTCCACAAAGGAACCTGATAATAACGTGCCACTGCATAGGGACTTTGCCACAAATCCAAGTGGTAAGCCCACTCCGAAGGCGCCGGAAGTTCGCGGGAAGAAACCGTAATTTCCAGATTCAGGCGTTGCAACAGACGAGAGCCGTCGTTGATTAGCAACTCTCCTTTATACGTTCCGGGAACAGCCGATTGAGGAATCCAACATTGCACCCAGACAGGTTGAACTGTGCGGGCAGGCAAAGCCATTGCTTTCAGACTGGTATCAATAGGGTCGGCCACCAATAATGAATCATAATCCACCGCTTTCCGGTGTCCGCAGGCACCTCTGCCGTCTTTGTTCAATTCGTCCGTCATCGCATAACGAACAAAACCGCCGGTGAATGCATCTTGAGGAAGAACGTTTCCTTTCTTGTCTTTGAAATCACCAAAGCTGAAATTCAGGTCTTTCAGTTCTACACCTGTCCATACAACCGCTTGCGCGTTCACACGTTCACCACGCCAGCCTTTCAAAGCAACCGTTTGCTGGTTCTTCAACCGGGGAAGCCCGTGTTTTGCGTACCGGACGTCTGTTGTACCCCAAGACACTTGTGTTGTTGTCACTGCCGCCCATTCTTTATCAGACGGCGCAGCAGGGTCGGGCAATTCCTGATAAGTCAGTAAAGGGAACTTCGGTTGTCCTGTCGGAACACCACATTGAGTGACTCCTTGCTGGGCAAAAACTGCGCCTACGCTAAAGAGACAAGTCAGGGAAAAAATAGTAAGTCGTTTCATGGTTAGTTAATTAAATGATTAAAGTTTTTTATTAGGGGGAAAAATATTCAATCACATAGGGTCTACATCATAGTAGACAATCAAAGATTTATAGCGTTCATCTTCCAACATCTCCCGTTGGATGCGCAACAGCAACTCCCGGGCACGTCCCATCGGAGCGTTCTGCTCAATCTTTACGACAATCTTTTTAATAAACAACGTTTGGATACGGGCAACAGGAGGTTTATCCGGCCCCAACACCCGATTGCCAAATACCGCCCGCAGCTTATCCGCCATCACTGTCGCCATCTGATCCAGCAACGCTTCATTATGATTTTTCAGATAAACATATACCAACCGGTAATAAGGAGGATAATGGAACATCTGCCGTTCCGCCAACTGCCCGCCTACCATATCTTCATAATCATTGGCAATAACCTGATGAATGATAGGATGATCGATACTCTTGGTTTGCAATACCACCCGTCCGCGTTTGTTCTTACGTCCGGCACGTCCCGCTACTTGTGCCATCAACTGAAAAGCACGCTCATAGGAACGGAAATCGGGATAATTCAACATGGTATCGGCATTTAATATACCTACTATACTGACATGATCGAAATCCAACCCTTTTGATACCATTTGCGTACCAATCAATATGTCCGTCTTTCCCTGCTCAAAGTCCGCAATAATCTTCTCATAAGCCGAGCGGGTACGTGTAGTATCCAAGTCCATCCGAGCTACGGCAGCTTCCGGGAAAAGAATTTTGATGTCATCTTCAATCTTTTCCGTACCGAAACCACGGTTCACCAGTTCTGTTCCCTCGCAGGCAGGACAGGATTTCGGCAGTTGATACGTATAACCGCAGTAGTGGCAGGTTAATTGATTAATTCCTTTATGATAGGTAAGGCTTACGTCGCAATTTTTACACTTAGGCACCCAACCGCAGGTACGACACTCCACCATCGGGGCAAACCCACGACGGTTCTGAAAGAGAATCACTTGTTCTTTCTGTTCCAAAGCCTCTTTCATATATTGTATCAGGAGTGGCGAGAATTGTCCGACCATCCGCTTTTTACGATGCAGTTCCTTAATATCCACCGGAATAATCTCCGGCAACTGGATTTCTTTATATCGTTCTTTCAGTTGTACGAAACCATATTTTCCCTCTCTTGCATTCTGCCATGACTCGATAGAGGGAGTAGCCGTACCCAACAAAGTTTTAGCTCCGTACATGGCAGCCAGTACAATAGCCGCGCTACGGGCATGATAGCGGGGAGCAGGATCTTGTTGCTTATACGTATTTTCGTGCTCTTCGTCCACAATCACCAGTCCCAGATTCCGGAAAGGAAGAAACACGGAAGAGCGAACACCCAGGATAATATCGTACCCGTTCTCTCCCAGTTGTTTCCGCCATATTTCAACCCGTTCGGCATCGGGGAATTTAGAATGGTAGATCCCCAGGCGAGCACCGAAGACCCGTTGCAGACGCTCTGTAATTTGAGTAGTCAAGGCAATCTCCGGCAACAAATATAAGACTTGCTTTCCCTGACGAATCGTTTCTTCGATCAGATGAATATATACTTCCGTCTTCCCGCTGGACGTTACTCCATGAAGCAGACACACGTTTTTCTCCTGAAAAGACTGAACGATTTCATCATGTGCCCGTTGCTGAAACTCATTCAAGGCGTTCAGCTCGACCACTTCTTTCTCCTGTTTATTCAACCGTCCGATTTCGTGATAGTAGATTTCGAAAATCTTCTTATCCACCAGCCCGTTCAGTACCGAAGGAGCCACATTAGCCCGTTGCAACAATTCTTTCTTGGAGACTTCTTTCGGAGTTCCGGTTCCTAAAATACCTGAATACTCTACATACTTCATGAGCAACGCCAGTTGCTTCGGAGCACGAGACAGAATATCAAACAGAATATGGAGTTGCTTTTCATCTGCCGTACCCGCAAGCCGTACTCGTGCCTCTGTCTTAGGCTTATAAGTACGTTTCAATTCTTCCTTTACAAAAATGGCTTCTTTATCGAGCAGGGACTTGATGGCAGTAAGAATGTTTTTTATGCCGCTGTCTTTCTCCAGTTTAGTGACGGACTGCTGCGCATCTACGGCAAGTAAATCCAAAATGCGTTGTTCCCGTTCCGGCAATGGCGCATCCGCCTCAAAATCGGGATTATATTCAACAATCGTTTCACTCTCCAGCTTCAGGCCGGAAGGAAGTGCCGCTTTATACACATCTCCCTGTGTACAGAGATAGTAATCGGCTATCCATTCCCAAAATTTGAACTGAACGGGTAGTAAAATGGGAGAAGCATCCAGCAATGCAGATATATCTTTCACTTCGTACTCCGTTGGAGCACAATAATGAACGTTAAGGACGATAGCCGTATAAAACTTCTTTCGCCCGAAAGGAACTACCACACGGCAGCCTATCTTCACATCTTCCGCACATTCGTCCGGCAAAGAGTAAGTGAAACTCTTCGGAAGCGGAAGCGGTAATATGACATCTACATATTTTTTCATTGCAGGTACAAAAATACAATAAAAAAATGGGGAATGAAAAAGAAGGAAGAGAGAACACTCAAAAGAAAAACGCTTCTTAAGGCAGGATTGGGCAGAAACAGTTTCGAGGCTGCAACAGGGCAGCCCTCGAACAAAAAAAAAGAGTTCCCGTTCACCGGAAACTCTTTTTTATATACGATGTAAAATGACAGACTATTTAAAAAATATAGGCAACAGACACCTGCCAAGTCTTGGTTTTATAAGAGCCGCCAGTATCAATATCAGCAGTATCCCCCAATGGGATATTGTAATTAGCCCCTACCTGCAAATGATTCAGCAACTTCAAACCTGCTCCTACATTAATACCTACTTCAGCTTTCTTCTTATCGATCCCTGTTTTCTTTTCAAAATCGAAATAAAAATCAGGACCTGCTGCTAGATAAATACCTGCCAGGTTTCCCAACCCGATAGTATATTTCAGATTTACAGGAATATCAATGCCGTTCTGTTTAACGGTTATATCTCCATCTTCATCAGAGACCTTGATACCTCTTTGAGCGAAAAGCAAAGAAGCATCCACTCCCAATCCTACAATTGGAATAGTAAACTCGGCCATCGGCCCAATAAAGAAACCGGTGAAATTATCCTTTTTAAAATTATCGCCTACATTAGAGAGACTTGCCTTTGACAAGTTCAAACCTCCTTTTACACCAAAGTGTATTTGCGCCTGGACAGGCATCACCATGCCGAAACATACGGCAATCATTAAAGCACCAAAAATCTTTTTCATAAATTCACGTGTTTATAATTCGGGAACAAAGATATACATCTTAAATTAAAGAAACACAAATTATCGTTTTTTTGTTCACTTGTAAACAGCGGCAATCAAGGGTAATTTCTGTTTCACACTGAAAGACCAGGGTTTCCAACACATGAAATTATCATTATGAAAATAAATCATTCAACGCTTCGCTCATACTGGGATGAGTAAAGATGAAGTCACGCAGAAAAGTATAATCCAGCCCTGCCTTCATGGCAATGGCAACCGTATTGATAACTTCACCGGAATCGGGTGCAAAAAGCATACAACCTAATATCTTTCCCGTGTTCTTATCAATGATAGCTTTCAGTAATCCGTCCATCTCCCCTAATGTTTTCGCTCTCGGTATAGCCATAGCGGGCAGCTTCTTCACAATAATATCCAAGTTCTGCTTGCGAGCTTCCTCTTCATTTAGCCCGATACGCGCCAATGGCGGATCGATAAAAACAGAGTAGCTAACAGGATTACGGTCATTTGCCTTTCGTTCCTTATCTCCGAATAAATCCTCACGGACAATCCGGTAATCATCCAATGAGATATAAGTGAACTGCAAACCACCTTTCACATCACCTACGGCACGTATATTGGGATTGATTGTTTTCAAATATTCATCGACAATGATAGCACCACGCGCATCTACTTCTACTCCGGCCGCTTCCAGATTAAGACCTCCCGTGTTAGGTCTGCGACCTGTCGCCAGCAATACGGCTTCGGCGTCAAGTTCGAATACCCCGTTAGTCTGCAAATCAGTGAAGGCGACGATTGCCTTGTCTTCCTCGTGCTTCACCGACTGCACCTTTGCGTTCATCCGGAAAACAATGCCTTTTTTCTCCAATGTTTCTTTTACGCTTGCCGCAATATCGCGGTCTTCACGGGCAATCAGTTCGGGATAGCTTTCGAGCACAGTCACTTGCGAACCGAACGAAGCATACATGGACGCAAACTCCAGCCCGATATAACCGCCGCCGACAATGACCAGACGGCGGGGAAGGTTTGTCAGTTCCATGATTGAAGTACTGGTATAGACAAAAGGATTGTCCGTCACTCCGTCAATGGGTGGAATGACCGTTTCCGCTCCTGTATTGATAATGATTTGTTTGGATGTCAGCAGGATTTCTTCCGTAACCGTGCGGACTGCGACCGTATCGGAAGAAACAAACGAGCCTGTACCTGTATAAACAGTCACATTGGGATTGTCCGCCAAGTTATGATAGTTCTTGTTTCGTAATGCACCGGTTACCGTTTCTTTCACGGCAATCGCCTGCCGGTAAAAATCACTTTTCTCCTCAAAGGCGGTCTCTTTCCTGCCCCAAGCTATTTTTGCCTGATGTACTAACGTCTTTGTCGGGATACATCCGATATTAATACATGTGCCACCATACATTTTTTCGGAACGTTCGATAATAGCTACCTTCTGTCCGCGTTTTGCAAACTCTGCAGCAAGGGTCTTCCCGCCTTTGCCGAAACCAATGATTATAACATCAAATACATTCATATTCCTATCTTTTTATAAGTTTAAAATCAGCTTTTTCAGTTTGTTTCATTTCATATTGCAAAGGTCGCTTCTTTCGAGGTAACGGACAATAACGATTTTGCCGGATAAGTTAGCAATTATTCCTATAACATCATAACATTAAAGCTATTAATAAAAAAAGAATTTCTATCTTTGCATCAGCACTCAAAAAAACGTACTACTATGTTCTTTCTGCAAAAATCACTTTGTTTTATTATCTGCCTGCTCTGGTTCAGTTTAGGATTTGCCGGAATCAACAATCCGTTAATCATCAACTTCAGCAAAACACAATATGGCGCAGCCAACAAAAACTGGTCTATCAGTGAAGACGAGCATGGAATACTCTATTTTGGCAATGACATCGGACTGCTCGAATTTGACGGTATCGAATGGAAATTGAACAAGCTCCCCAAAGCAGAAGTAGTGCGTTCTGTATATGTTGTTTCAAACAACGAAATCTATACCGGCGGTTACGAAGAGTTCGGTAAATGGAGCCGGCAGCCCGACGGGGAACTGACTTATACCTCACTCAGCAAAGAACTGCCGACAGACAATTGGCAGAATGATGATATATGGAGAATCCTGCCGCAAGGGGAATCCATCTATTTTCAATCATTCAGCGGCATCTTCCGCCACCACCTGCCGACAGGAAAAACAGAGAAAATAACCAAACAGGAGAATTTTCATTTCCTAATGCAAGTCGGCAGTGAGTTATGGATACAGGAAACACATAAGGGGCTGCTCCGTCTGAAAGAAGGTCGTTTCACCCTTATCCCACACAGCGAACTATTTCTGGGCAAAGAAGTGAAAGCCGTGCTTCCCTATGCGGAAAACCAACGGCTGGTAGTCACTTCGAACAGCGGTTTATTCATATATGATGGAGATACGTTCAGATTACTGAGTGACGCACCGGAATGGATTAATTCAAACATCAATTGCGCTATTCAAAAGGAGAATGGTCACTATCTGCTCGGCACGATTCTCAACGGAGTATATATGATAGACAGACAAGGGAAGATTATCAAGCATATCAACTCTGACGCCTACATGCAAAACAATACGATCCTGTTTCTTCACGAAGATAAGTATCATAACACCTGGCTGGCACTCGACAACGGGATTACCTGCATCCAGATACTTCCCGAACTCAGTTGCTACACCGATCCTACGGGCAAGACCGGTGCCGTATATGCAGCCGCACTTTTTGCCGACAAACTATTTATCGGTACCAACCAGGGACTCTTCTATATCAGCCAAAGCGATCTGAACAATATCAACGCATTGCCTGGCGACTTGCAAACGATAGAGAACATTAAAGAGCAAATCTGGGATTTAAAGATTATAGACGGAAAGTTATATTGCGGTTCCAACAGCGGGTTAAAAGTGATTGACGAACAACTGACAGTTACTACTCCCATCAATGTACAAGGGGGAGTGTTTACCATTCTTGCCAAAGAGCATTATCTACTGTTAGGCACATACGCATCCCTGAAAATCATAGATACTCGCACACAACGAATCATTCTTGACGACATTCGCCAGCCTATCGTCAACATCCAAATAGACCATCTCGACAATGTATGGTTGGAGCACATGAACAAAGGAGTTTACCGTTGCCAGCTTTCCGAGGACATGACAAAAATAAAAACTTCGGAATACTACGGCGAAGACCGGGAACTACCCTACAAGCTCCACCTTTTCAAAATCGGCGGAAGAGTTGTCATGCTGGGCGGAAATTCCTTTTACACTTATAATGACATAGGCGGCAAAGTAGAACTGTACGAACCGTTGAAACATTGCCTGAGCAACCTGACGGAAATAAAAAATGTATCCGACATAGACAAAAACCATTTTTATGTAATGGGAGATAATGTAATCTACCGCATTGTCCACGACGGTTCGCAAAACCATATAGAAGATAAAATAGACATCAACTATAACGGCATGTCCATGGTCAATCATTTCGAGCGGATTATCGCCCTCACGGATTCAACCAGCCTCATCTGTCTGGACAACGGCTTTCTGCTCTGCCCCAACAATCAGCAGCAAAATGTCATTTCGCTGTCCACTCCTTATATCAAATCCTTTTCCGCCTTGTCCAAAACAGGAGAAGCACTTCATAAGGAAAGTGAACATGAGGCTATCAAGATTCCATTTACCAATAATACGATAGAAATCAGATTCGCAACGGATGACGTACTGGCACACAATGTATCTTTCCAATATAAACTGGAAGGAATCAGCGAATGGTCGGAACCGGAAAGAATCAACAAAGTGACCTACGAACGTCTTCCCAAAGGAACTTATACCTTTTTATTACGTTCGATAGATAATCTGGGGAATTGCTCTCCTACACTGGAATATACTTTCACAGTTCTTTCTCCCTGGTACCAGACTATTTGGGCAATCTTGGGCTATTTTATCATCACATTACTCGTGTTGCGGATAGTCTGGATACTCATCCTGCGCCGTTACCGGAACCGACATCTGATAAAAATCCGCCTTCGCGAAGCGAAAAGACTAAGCCGGATGAACCAGCAACTGCAAAACCAAATCAAAGAGAAGGATGCCGAACTGCTTTCGCAGACTTCTTTCGTCATCCAGCGCAACGAGCTTATCACGCAGATGAAAGATGAAATAGAAGAGTTCTATCGCACACACAACAACAAAGCGCTCGCACCGCTCTTTCATAAAATCAATATGCTTTTCAACAACAACCTCGACACCGAGGAAGACTGGAAAATGTTTCTTATCAAGTTTGAAGAAAAACATACCGGATTTTTCAAACAATTAAAAATGCTTTATCCGCAACTGACTGCCAACGATTTGAAATTATGTGCCTGCCTGAAGTTGAATCTGGATTCAAAAGCTATCGCGGCCCTAATGAATATTTCCGTACGTGCAGTGGAAAACAGCCGTTACCGGTTGAGAAAGAAAATTAATATCCCGCCCAATGAGAATCTCAACGATTTCTTCTTGAAGTTATAAATTCGTTATATCACTCATTTAATGCACATTACAATTGAATGAGAGGTAATAATGAGGTCGCTTAAATGTTAAAAATCAAAGCGATGTATCCGTAGTGAGCCTGTTTTTAGCAAGTATAAATTCATACTTTCTACATTTGCCATTGTCAAAACGGACGAATCGGGAAGCGTACGAGCCCAACAAAGTTTTGACAGGATTTTAATGTTAAACTAAAACTAATAATAGAATGAAAGACCAACTTACCCATTCATTTTGTAAGGACATCTCTCTATTAAAGAAAGGACTTCTATTAGGATTTTTCTTATTGGCAGTCACCACTCTATCCGCACAGATACGGGAGATAAAAGGTATCGTCACATCAGAAACAAGCGAACCACTACCCGGAGTAGCCGTGCAAATAGATGCTTCCGGCACCGGAACCGTCACCAACATAGACGGTCAGTATAGCATCTCTGCCCGGAAAGGCGATAAAATTACTTTCTCCTTTATCGGAATGACGTCACAAACTATCGTAGTAGACAATCGTACTACTATCAATGTCGTCATGAAAGAAGAAGCTTTTGCATTGGAAGAAGCTGTCGTTATCGGCTATGGCAGCGCGAAGAAAAGAGACTTGACCGGTTCTATCGAAACAGTCAAAGCGGCTGATATAGCCACCAAGCCTGCCAGCAATCCGTTGGCTTCCATCCAGGGAAAAATTGCGGGTGTTCAAATCGTCAATACCGGCAGGGCGGGTCAAGACCCGGAAATCAGAATCCGCGGAACAAACTCTATCAACGGATATACTCCCTTATATGTAGTAGACGGACTTTTCACGGATAACATCAACTACCTGAATCCTGCTGACATCGAATCTATGGAGATTCTGAAAGACCCGTCTTCACTGGCTATCTTCGGCGTACGGGGTGCAAACGGCGTAATTATCATCACGACCAAACGCGCCAAAGAAGGACAGACTACCGTCAGCATCAACGCTTCGGTAGGTTTCAAACATATCGGCGACCGTGTGGAACTTACCAATGCCGCCCAATTCAAGGAATTATACAACGAACAACGTAATAACCAGGGATTAGACCCGTTCGACTATACCAACTGGGCAGCCGACACCGACTGGCAGGACGAAATCTTCCAAACGGGCTTCCTGACCAACAACAATATCAGCATCACCGGTTCTACGGATAAAAGCAAGTTTTACATGGGACTTGGCTACACCATGGAAGAAGGTTCTATCAAGAGCGAGAAACTGAACAAGCTGACTATCAATCTGCACAGTGAATACGAAATGACTAAGTTCCTGCGTTTCGGCTTCCAGATTAACGGTGTACGTATGCTTCCGCCGGACGCTAAAGGCGTGAGCGCAGCCATCAAGGCAGCCCCCATCGCACCGGTAGCCAATGAAGAAACCGGACTTCTGCAACTCTTGCCGGACTTCCAGCAGGCACAGGTATCGAACCCGATGATTGACGTGAAGTACAGAGGACAGCATAACAAGGCCATCAACTACCGCATGGCGGGAAATATCTACGGGGAAGTGGACTTACTGAAAAACCTGACTTTCCGTGCCACATTCGCTATGGACTACAGTTCCGACCAGTCACGCCTCTACTCTCCTATCATCTACTTGTACAATGCAGATAAAGGAGAAAAAGAAAATGTAGGCGAACGTGAAGGCATCACACAGAAAAAATTGACAAACATGGCTGCACAGTCCGACTATGTACTGACTTATACCGGAAAATTCGGCGGACACGGTATTACACTGACAGGTGGTATGACAACCAACTACAACGAATATTCCTCACTGGATGCCGGCAGAAGCCAGAAACTGGGCGACGGCATCAGCATTGGCGAGAATGACGACAAATGGTGGATTACCACTATCGGCGACCAGTCCACTGCTACAAACGGCGGTTCACAGTACAAACGCTTTACCATGTCTTACCTGATCAGGGCACTGTACAACTACCAAAGCCGCTACCTGTTCAACGCTTCTTATCGTCGCGACGGTTCATCCGTATTCAAGCGTACCGGAAACACATGGGATAATTTCTACTCTTTCGGCGCCGGATGGGTAATCTCGGAAGAGAATTTTATGAAGCACCAATCTGTCATCGACTATCTGAAACTGAAAGGTTCATGGGGCGTGTTAGGCAGCCAAAATACAGGCGGCTATAACTATCCGGCTTATCCTACAATCGTCAACTCCGGCTCTGCCGTATTCGGTGACAACATCGTCGAAGGAAAAGGACTCGCTTACCTGGCGTCGCAGACATTAGGCTGGGAACGCAACTATTCATGGGAAGCCGGTTTCGAAATGAATCTTCTGAAACAACGCCTGCGCCTGTCTCCCGTTTATTATAACAAAACGACCAAGGATTTGCTGACTTCCGTTCCCGGTATTTCGGGCTCTACTCCCGGATTGGAAAATATCGGGGAAATCCAAAACAGAGGATGGGAACTGACCGCTTCCTGGAATGACCGCATCGGCGAGGATTGGAGTTATGGAGTCAGCGCCAACCTGACCACGATAGACAATAAGGTAAAATCACTGGTAAACAAGGATTATGCCATCGTATCCGGTCCGTCAAGAGTATCCCAAGGGTATCCCATCGGTTACTTCTACGGCTACCAGGTGGAAGGTGTATATCAGAATAAGGCAGATATTCAGAGCTCTCCTAAAAATACATTGAGTACCGTAGCACCGGGTGACCTGAAGTTCAAGGACGTAGACGGGAATGGTGAGATTAATGACAAAGACCGTACTATGATTGGTAATCCGACCCCCGATTTCACCTATGGCCTGACTATCAGTGCCGGATACAAAGGATTCGATTTCAGTATGGACATGATGGGGGTATATGGTAATGAGATTTACCGTAACTGGGAGTCGGACGAATTTTCCCAAAACAACTATTCGCTCCGCCGCATGAACCGCTGGAACGGTGAGGGCACTTCCAACTGGGAACCTATCCTTGACCCATCGAGAAGTATCAACCGCCAGAATTCAAGTTACTTCATCGAAGACGGCAGTTTCTTCCGTATCCGTAATATCGAACTGGGATATACGTTTAACCCGGGCTTATTGAAAAAGATTTATCTGAAATCACTCAGGTTATATGCCAACGTACAGAACTTGAAAACATGGTCCAAATGCAGTGGATACACTCCCGAAATCGGTGGTAGCGCTACTTCCTTCGGGGTAGATAACGGCACTTATCCGATGCCGACCGTTTATACCTTCGGTTTGAATCTTACTTTCTAATTTCATTTCTAAAGTTATATGACTATGAATAAAAAAAGAATTCTATATATAGTAGCTGCCTGCACTTTGTCATTCGCCCAAATGGGATGCAGCGATTTACTGGACCAGGCTCCGCAAGGGGAACTTATCGACACCGACCTCGTCGGTGGTACGTACGAGAGCGAAATATTCGGAATGTACGCTGCCATGCGCGACTATGCCCTGACATCGGGAACAACCGCACTTGCCATCCACAGCTTCCGTTCGGAAGACGCGGAAAAAGGCAGTACATCGACAGACGGAGCGGGTGCTGCCAAGATGTATGACGAGTTCAATTATGACGCAAGTGACGGTATGTTGCAAGGTTACTGGAGCGCCAACTACAGCCTTATCCACAAAGTGAATACACTGCTCGAATCAATGAAAGCGGGCAATCTGACGGATGGTAATCTCGTCAATAAGGCGGAAGCACTCTTCTTCCGGGCTTATTGCTACTTCAATCTGGTGCGTGCATTCGGTGAAGTTCCCTTGATTGACTTTAAGATTAATCAGTCATCGGATGCCAATATCCCCAAGTCGTCCGTCAGCGATATATACGCACTGATAGACCGGGACTTGACAGAAGCGGAAAAGTATCTGCCCCGCACGTGGGAAAGCAAATACATCGGTCGCCTGACTTGGGGAGCCGCCCGTTCCCTGCACGCCCGGACGTATATGATGCGCAACGACTGGTCTAACCTCTGGACTGCCGCAACAGATGTCATCAACTCCGGAATATACAATCTGAATACGCCTTTCAACGATATATTCCGCGAATCTGGTGAGAATTGCAGTGAGTCTATTTTCGAACTGCAATGTACCGCCACCTCTTCTTTGCCCGAAAGTGAAGATATAGGTAGTAAATTCGCATTGGTGCAGGGCGTCAGAGGTTCCGGTGAATGGAATATGGGATGGGGGTGGAATACACCGACCGAAACATTGGCGAATGCCTTTGAAGCCGGTGATCCCCGCAAAGATGAAACGCTCCTGTATTTCATAAAGGTAGGAGAATCTCCTTCGTTAATTCCTGCCAATCAACCTTATAATGAGAAGCCGGTTGCCACAAATGATGTGATTGCCAAGTATTTCAATAAAAAGGCTTATACGAACCCTACTTATCGCGCTAAATATACTAAGTTCGGTTTCTGGTTCAATATCCGCCTTATCCGCTATGCTGATGTAGTGTTGATGGCAGCAGAAGCAGCCATCGAACAGAATAACACGAAGGCTGCCAAAGATTATCTGGAGATGGTACGCAGCCGTGCCAGAGGTAAGAATACCAATATCCTGCCCAAAGTCACGACAGACGACCAGGTGAAACTGCGGAACGCTATCCGTCAAGAACGAAGAGCGGAACTCGCTATGGAATTCGACCGTTTCTACGACTTGGTACGCTGGGGAATTGCAGAAGATGTATTAGGCAGTTTCGGTTATCAAAAGAAGCATGCATTATTGCCGCTCCCGCAAGAAGAAATAGACAAGTCTAACGGTGTATTGAAACAAAATCCAGATTACCTATAATATATTAAACGACTATTGATATGAAAAAATATATATATTCATCCATCGCTTTGTTTCTCCTCGGATTCATGGTTCAGTCCTGTTTCCAGGATATGGACCACCCGGGTTTCGATTATCCGGAAGAACTGCCGGAAAAGCCTTATAACCCGATGAAGTTGGGATTGGCTTTCGAGGATAATTTAGAGGACAACAGTATCTATAACTTCGGCATTACCGCCGACGGCACTCCCCACTTTGCGGAAGGTATTAACGGTAAAGCATATCAAGGTGCGACAGATACTTATATGGTAGTCGAAACTCCGGAAGCAATGAAAGACAGTATTGAGAATTTAGGTAGTTTCACTGTCTCTTTTTGGATGAAAGCTACCAAATGCAATAAAGCGACCGGCATCTTCGGGATATCCAATACCAAACAGTTCTGGGGTAATTTGGATATCTATCTCGAAAGTCATTCGGAAAACGATACGCAAGCCTTTTTCAAAGTTCATCTGCGCAACGGCAATGCCGAACGAACTGAAGAGTGCAGGATAGATGATGTGTTTATCAATGACTGGGTACATCTTTCTTTCAAATATGATGAGACAACTTCCAAACTGACTGTTTATAAAAATGCAGAAGAGATTCTTTCAAAAGCTCTTTCTGAAGGCGAAGCTCAAAAAATGATTTCCGGAAAGCTCAAATTCAGCGATGTTGGAAAACTAGTTATCGGAACACTGCAATTTCAAACAATACCAAGTTTGACAGAAGGTGCTACTGCCCAAGATTGGGGCGCACACTACCTCGGCGCACTCGACCAGTTCCATTTTTACAACAAGGCTCTCAAAAAGAGCGAGATACGAAATCTATATATAACTAAAGACTAAATATGCCATGAAAAAATATTTATCATTTACTTATATCTTCCTGATTGTCATTGTACTACTAACTTCTTGCAGTGACGATAACGAAAATGTAACCACCGATTTTCGATTAACAACTATCAGTATCGGTGAACAACAGAACTTATCGGCTTTTACAAATATTGACCCGGAAGCGTCCATCGTACTGCAATTTTCGGATGCAGTAGATAAATCGAGCGTTGCTAAGAATATCCGTTTCATCGAATTGGATGGTGAAGATGAATTTGAACTAAAAATCAACTACCAAATGGATGATGATAACAAAAAAGTGACCGTCACTCCGATAAATTCACTCGGGAATTATTCCAGTTATAAGTTTGTAGTGTATCCGGGAATAAAATCATCAGCCGGTGAACCCATCTTTACAGGAAAGGTGTATAGTATAAAAACAGGAATGGAAGATTCTGACAAGTTTGACCGTATTGATGACGAAGAATTGCTGACACTGGTCCAAAAACAAACATTCAGCTATTTCTGGGATTTCGGTCATCCTGATTGCGGTATGGCGCGCGAAAGAAGTACTTCGGGAAATACAGTCACTACAGGTGGAACAGGTTTCGGAGTAATGTCAATCATCGTGGCAGCAGAAAGAAACTTTATTACAAAAGAAGCAGCCTTGGAGCGAATACAAAAGATTGTAACTTTTCTGGATACAAAATGCGAGAAATATCATGGCGCTTATGCACATTGGATACATGGAGACAGCGGTTTTACACACCCGTTTAGCGATACAGATGACGGGGCGGACTTGGTTGAGACATCTCTCTTATTCCAAGGATTGCTAACAGCCAGAGCTTATTTCAAAAATAATACTGAAACTGAAAACAAACTTCGTAGCGACATTACCAGATTATGGAAAGCTATAGACTGGAACTGGTTCCGCAAAGAAAGTTCAGAAAATGCACTGTATTGGCATTGGAGTCCTAACCATAATTGGGAGATGGGCATGAAAATCAACGGTTGGAATGAAGGTTTGATTGCATACGTACTCGCAGCTTCTTCACCGACAAACGCTATTGATAAAGTTGTATATGACGAAGGATGGGCGAACAACGGCGGAATGAAAAACGGAAAAGTTTATTATGACTATGTTTTGCCGCTGGGTACGGATAACGGCGGTCCTCTTTTCCTTTCCCAATATTCTTTCTTGGGAATTAACCCGAAAGGCCTGTCGGACGCATATGCCAATTATGAGGAACAAACCCGGAACCATGCATTAATTAACTACAATTATTGTGTTGACAATCCGAGGGACTATGCCGGTTATGGCGAGAACTGTTGGGGATTGACCGCCAGTGACGGTGATAACGGATACAGTGCCCATTCTCCGAACAATGATAATGGTGTAATCGCCCCTACCGCTGCCTTGACTTCCTTCCCTTTCACACCGGAAGAATCAATGAAAGCCCTGCATTTTTTCTATTACAAACTGGGAGATAAGATTTGGGGGAAATATGGTTTCGTTGACGCATTCAATCTGGGCAAGCAATGGTTCGACAAAGAATTCATCGCTATCAATCAAGGTCCGGTTATCTGCATGATTGAAAACTACCGGAGCGGACTGTTATGGAACCTCTTCATGTCCGACCCGGATATTCAGAACGGAATGAAGAAGTTAGGATTCAGCAGCCCGGACTTAAAATAAACAATTCAATAGGTAAAAAACAGATATGAACAGAATCCTCACTATTCTAGTATGCTTGACCGCAACTTGCTGCATCCACGCACAGGGCGGAAAGAATGAAAAGATGGACCGATTTATCGACCAACTCATAAGCAAAATGACATTGGAGGAGAAAATCGGGCAACTGAATCTTCCCAGTGCCGGAGACATCACTACCGGTCAGGCAACCAGCAGCAACATCGCCGACAAAATCCGTAAGGGACAAGTCGGCGGCTTGTTCAACATCAAAGGAGTGACTAAAATACGCGACGTACAACGTATTGCCGTAGAAGAAAGCCGCTTAAAGATTCCATTGCTATTCGGCATGGACGTGATTCACGGATACGAAACTGTATTCCCCATTCCTTTGGGATTAGCAGCCACTTGGAATATGGAAGCTATCGAGCAGTCGGCACGCATAGCCGCCATTGAAGCAAGTGCGGACGGCATCTGCTGGACATTCAGCCCGATGGTGGACATCAGCCAAGATGCCCGTTGGGGACGTGTCTCCGAAGGGAATGGAGAAGACCCTTTCCTGAGTGGTGAAATAGCGAAAGCGATGGTACGGGGATATCAGGGAGACAACTCATACACCTCAAATAACCATATCATGGCTTGTGTGAAACATTATGCCCTGTATGGTGCCGGTTTCGCCGGAAGAGATTACAACACGGTAGATATGAGCCGCATCCGTATGTTCAACGAATATATGTATCCGTATAAGGCGGCGATAGAAGCCGGTGTGGGAAGTGTCATGGCATCTTTCAACGAAGTGGACGGCGTGCCTGCTACTGCCAACAAGTGGCTGATGACAGACATATTACGCAAGCAATGGAAATTTGACGGTTTTGTTGTGACGGACTATACCGGTATCAGCGAAATGGTGCCGCATGGTATCGGTGACTTGCCGACGGTATCGGCACGTGCCCTCAAAGCGGGAATTGACATGGACATGGTGAGCGAAGGATTTTTGACTACGTTATCCCAGTCACTGAAAGAGAATAAAGTCAATGTGGAAGAGATAGACCAAGCCTGCCGCCGGATACTGGAAGCTAAATACAAACTCGGTCTTTTTGATAACCCATATAAGTTTTGTGACCCCGACCGTCCGGCTAAAGAGATTTATACCCGTGAAAGCAGAGAGATTGCCCGCAAGATTGCCGCTGAAAGTTTTGTATTACTGAAGAACCAGCAGGAAGTACTTCCCTTAAAGAAATCCGGGAAAATCGCCGTTATCGGTCCGCTTGCCGATACCCGTTCCAACATGCCGGGTACCTGGAGCGTAGCCGTGGATTTGAACAAACCGATGACTCTGGTGGAAGGAATCCGGGAAGTAGCCGGGAAAGACGCACGCGTACTCTATGCAAAAGGCAGTAATCTGACTGCCGATCCTGAGTTGGAAAAAAGAGCTACGATGTTCGGCAGAGAATTGGGCAGAGACAACCGTACGGATAAGGAATTGCTGAATGAGGCATTGAAAGTGGCACGCCAATCAGATGTTATTGTGGCGGCTTTAGGCGAATCTTCCGAGATGAGCGGTGAGTCGAGCAGCCGTACCGACCTCAATATACCCGATGTCCAAAAAGAACTATTGGCAGAACTGGCAAAGACAGGCAAGCCGGTGGTACTCGTCGTTTTCACCGGACGCCCGTTAACGCTGACTTGGGAAGAGAAACATATTCCGGCTATTCTGAATGTATGGTTTGGCGGTACGGAAGCGGCTCCGGCTATTGCTGACGTGTTATTCGGAGATGTAAATCCGAGCGGTAAACTGACTATGAGCTTTCCGCAAAATGTAGGACAGTCTCCTTTATTCTACAACCATAAGAATACAGGACGCCCCCTGGAAAAAGGAAAATGGTTTGAGAAATTCCGTAGTAACTATCTTGATGTAAGCAATGACCCTCTCTATCCTTTCGGCTTCGGACTCAGCTACACGCAGTTCGAATACAGTAATCTGCAACTGAGCCATTCACAGCTTCGGACAGATGGAGAATTGACAGCCACCGTTACACTTACAAACACAGGGAAACGAGACGGACAGGAAATCGTACAACTATATATCCGTGATGTAGTAGGAAGTGTCACGCGACCGGTGAAGGAACTGAAAGGATTCCAAAAAGTATTCCTGAAAGCCGGAGAATCAAAGAATATTTCTTTCAAAATCACACCGGAGCTTTTGAAGTTCTACAACTACGACCTCGATTATGTTTATGAGCCGGGAGAGTTCCAAGTCATGGTCGGCGGCAACAGCCGGGATACGAAGATGGCAACATTCACGCTGCTGGAAGAGGAGAAAATCTCGGAAGAAGCATTGCTGGATAGCGTACAAAGACGCACTTTCGATTATTTCTGGAATGGAGCGGAACCGGTGAGCGGAATGGCAAGAGAACGGTTGAATGTGGATAGCAACTATCCACTGAACGACCGGCATATTATTACTTCAGGCGGCAGCGGCTTCGGCATTATGGCCATTATTGCCGGAATAGAACGGAATTACGTCACCCGTGCAGAAGGATTTGCACGAATGGAAAAAATAGTCTCTTTCTTAGAACGGGCTGACAAGTTTCACGGAGCTTTCCCGCATTGGTGGGATGGAGAGACAGGAAAAATAAAACCGTTCAGTCCTAAAGATGACGGTGGGGATTTGGTAGAGACAGCTTTCCTCGTACAAGGTCTGCTAGCTGCACACCAATACTATGCAAATGGCAACAAAGAAGAACGGGAACTTGCCGCACGCATGGATAAGCTGTGGAGAGACGTGGACTGGAACTGGTATCGGAATAAGGAGAATGTACTTTTCTGGCATTGGAGTCCGGAACATCAATGGGATATGAATTTCCGTGTACGTGGATTCAATGAATGTTTGATTATGTATATTTTGGCTGCCGCTTCACCTACACACGGAGTTCCGGCAAAGGTTTACCACGAAGGCTGGGCGGAAAACGGCGCAATCGTTAAGCCGCATACAGCCGAGAACCTGCCGATGAACCTAAGATATCAGACCGGCAACGTCGGGCCTCTTTTCTGGGCTCATTATTCTTTCTTGGGACTTGACCCGAACGGGCTGAAAGACCAATATGCCAACTACTTCGATGAAATGAAGAACTATACGCTGGCTAATCGCGCTTATTGCATCCGCAATCCCAAGAATTACAAAGGATATGGTGAAAATTGTTGGGGACTGACCGCCAGCTACTCTGTCAAAGGGTATGCCGCACATGCTCCCAATGAGAAAGAAGACCACGGAGTCATTAGTCCGACCGCCGCTCTTTCTTCCATTGTTTACACACCGGAAGAATCTATAGACGTAATGAAGTACCTGTATCAGAAGAAGGACAAAACATGGGGTGACTACGGTTTCTACGATGCCTTCAGTGAAACGGAGAATTGGTATCCGCAACAGTATCTTGCCATCGATCAGGGACCTATTGCCATAATGATTGAAAACTATCGTTCACAACTGCTTTGGAACTTGTTCATGCAGCATCCTGACATACAAAAAGGATTGCGCAAATTAGGATTCACCAGTCCACATCTTGATAAAAAGAAATAAATAAAATCACCGGAGCAGATATCTATCTACTCCGGTGATTTCTCTATTGATTCTATTTCCACTTGCTAAAATCACGTGAGTTCGATATAAGAATAAATATATTTCACTTATAATTAGAAACATAGCGATAAAAGTATTAAATTTATAGTGCTGAATTATAACA